>Ga0137369_10000005_pt1 | contig 148124 bp, 137 predicted proteins | sample SagtaG_12_FD_104918 | JGI IMG/M metagenome (GOLD analysis project Ga0137369, IMG submission 104918) | Vadose zone soil microbial communities from Sagehorn Ranch, Mendocino, California, USA - Sage1_L_113_16 metaG | ecosystem: Environmental > Terrestrial > Soil > Vadose zone | place: USA... | reverse complement strand
TGCCGATCATGGGATGAGCACCTCCGAGAACACCGCCGGGGCCGCCCCCGACGTGGGGGCGCTGCACGCGGCGAGTGGTGGGCCGGGATGCGGGAAACTGCGATAGGTGTCACGCGGGTGATCGGGTGCCGACCGGCGCGGCCGTCCTCCTTCTGCGAAGGTCGGGGCACCAGGTGCCAAGACGGGTGTCAGCGCCGTCAGCGGGGCCGGTCGGCGATCACCTGCGTGTGAAGGTCCCGCATGAAGGGATTACAAAAATCAAGATCGGGTTGGAATGGCGCAGGTCAAGGCCGGTGTGTTCACGGCCGGCGGCGGGTGGGAGACGGCTCCGGCAGCGTCGTGAGGGTGGCCTCGGCGATGACCTCGGCGTACGGGTCCGACAATGTTCCGGCCTCGATCGCGGCGGCGATGCGGTGTTCGGCGGACCGGCGTCGCTTGTAGACCATCCACCGGGACACGCCGACCCGCTCGGCGTACTCGACGACGGTGACGCCTTCCAGCCGCATCGCGCCGATCATGTCGGCTTCCTCGGTCGTGATCACCCCGGCCCGGACGGCACGGGCGAGCACGAAGTCCGGGTGCCCGAACGGGGCCGGGGGCAGCACCGAGCCCGGGGCGAAGGTGACCTCCCCGCAGGCGGCCGGCTGTTCGTCACGCAGAGCGGCGCGGGCCTTGGAGAACGCCGTGGACAGCAGCGCGCCGACCACCCCTGGCTGGTCGACCTCGACCGTGCGCAGCGCCTTGACGAACTCGGTGACCAGGGCGGATTGCGCGTCGCCGGTGAAGTTCAGCGACAGCAGGTACGCCTTGTAGCGCAGGCCCGGCAGGGCCACCCCGACGGCACCGGCGATCCACGTCTTGTCACCGGTCCGGGCGTTGGTCACCAGCAGGCGCCACGCCGCGTCCCGCGCGGCGAAGCTGGCCGAAGGGTGCATCAGGATCGCCGACAGCTCGGTCAGCGGGATCAGCCGGCGCGGCAGGCCGTGGCCGAGCTGGCGGCCGTCGACCGACAGCGGCTGCGGTCCCTCACCACACAGCCGGAACCGGTACTCGATCTCATCCAGCAGTTCAGCGGAGGTCGGCCGCGGCTCGCGGGCACGGCGGTGGGCGTGATTGGGCATGGTGACTCCCGAGTGATGGTGGGGATTGGGTCGGCGGCTAGGGCCGCTCGACGTGCACCACCACGCCACCACCCGGCTTGAACACATCTTGAACAAGATCAACCTTGGTGAGGTTGAACAGGGCGTGTTCAACCCCCGCCCGGCGCCCGTGACCACCGCCACCACGGCCGCGCGCCACGCCGCGCATCTTGTGGCGTGTTCAACCCCCCCGGCCTGCGTGTTCAAGGCGCCACGCGACCGGCTGACCGGCACCGGTGAGGCGCCAGGAACGCCACCTTGAACAAGATCCGGTCACATCGACGTAGATGAGCGTCGCGCCGGGGTCACCCGGGCCGGTGTTCAACCCTCGTCCGCCGTGTTCAAGTCGCCACGGACGCCGTGTTGATCGTGTTCAACCCTCCGGTGCTCTTGTTCATGCTATTTCTGATCTTGTTCAAGCCCACGGAGGATCTTGTTCAACCCCCGCCCACCCGGAGCACAAACGATCCCGGCCAGAGCTACGGGTCGGTGATCCTGCGCGCCATCACCTCGCGCACCGCGCACCCGTCGTGAGCTGCGTGTTCAACCCATCCGGTGATCTTGTTCAAGCTGGCGAGGATCTTGTTCAACCCCGTATTTGATCTTGTTCAAGCCGCGCCCACCGGGAGTGTGGGAGATCCCGGCCAGAGCTACGGACTGTTGATCCTGCGCGCCATCACCTCGCGCCTCGCGTGCCCGTCGTGAGCTGCGTGTTCAACCAGTCGATGATCTTGTTCAAGCCGGCATCGGTGATCACGCACCGTGTCCAACTCCCCGAAGGCCCGTGTGTCTCTGGCAAGGTTCCAGGGTTGAACCAGCCGCCGAGGCGCTACCCCGGCCTGGGCGCGGGCGCTGATCGTGTGGCGCTACCGGACGGAGCGGCGCAATGATCAAAGGGATCCGCCGGAAACGGCCAGCGAGCACGGGGCAACCCTCGCTGGCCGTTCCCGCCGCACTCCCAACCCCTACCGTGGAGCGCGGTCGCCTTGCGCAGACGCGGCATCAACTTGACGGGCGTGTCCTGTCCGGCGGTGTGCTGCTCGACGTGCGCGCGGACCTGATCGGTCCACGCTTCCTGATCACCTTCGGGATCCGGGCAGCCCCAGCGGTGCGCGCCGTCGCCGTGGTGGAATCTCTCGTCGCCAGGCTTCAACACGCTCATGCCGGCCCTTCCCACACATCGATTCCCAGTCGGCACGGTAATTCCCGCCAGCGGTCGGCCGGATCGGCTAGCCGGTCACCAACGCGCGTAGGCGGACAGCTACCGGGTGTCAATGAAGGGTTCGACGCCGGCTCCGCTTGATGATCGGGTCGGCGCTGGTCGCGGTGGGACCGCCGGCTCGGACCACATGGAGCACAGACCGAGCGGCCAGCAGGTCCAGGCGGTACGTCAGTTCTGGGAGTGCAAGCCCGGTGCTCGCGGCGATTTGGCCCGCTGTCGCGGCTTGTCCGTGTTCGCTGGCGAGGACCAAGCTCCGCCGTCTCGCAGACCAGCCGCATCTTCCCGACCGCCGGGGCCATGGGCTCATGCTCGCCCACGCCCCACGGCTCCCGACCGGCGAATGCTGCGGGTTCGGTGTGCACCCGGCGTGCGTTCGCACGCCTTGAACCGGTTGCACCCAACCAGGAAATTGATCTTGTTCATGGGTGCCGTGGGCACCTCGTGTCCGGCGCCGGAAGCGGCGGCCGTGACAGCCGCGTTCCAACTCGATCTTGATTTTTGTAATCCCCTAGTGTCAGCGTTCGTCAGCGGCCATGGCCCACACGCCCATGTCGCAGACTCGTTCCACACCCGCCGGTTCCGGCCTACCGCCGGTGCCGGTCGCCATCTTCCTTCCCACCCCGCACCGCCGCCATCCCCGGTCGGCGCACGCACCGGCCCCCGCCGCGCAGGCCGACTGGTGCGGGGTACAGCCCAACGACATCGCCCGTCTCATCGCCACGTACACCGAACGCGGCGACCTCGTCATCGAGCTGGACGAGCACCCCACGATCGCCAGCGCGGCGCGGTTCCTCGGCCGCCAGCCCGTACACCTGGTGACCGACGCAGACCACCGTCGGGCGCGGCCGGCACCGCCGGCCCGTCGGATCTTCGGCCGCCCCCGCACCGGACTCATCCTGGCCAGGCTGCCCCGCACGGGCGCGTACAGCCTGGACCTGCACGGCATGACCCACGCCATGCACACCTGGCGCAGCCTGCTGCGCCCCGGCGGATACCTGCTCGCCGCGCTGACCGCGCACGGCCCGACCGACGCTCGGGTCAGCCACCGGGCCACGGTCATCGCCGCCGCCCGCACCGCCGGCCTGACCTGGCAGCAGGAGTTCCTCGTGCCGCTGGTACCGCTGCCGGAGCACGAACCTCGGGCGATGCCCGACACCGCCGGCACCCCTGCGGCGGCCCTGGTCGACGGCCGGCACCAGCCGACGCACCACAAGCTCCTCGCCTTCCAGCGCCGCGTGGGAGGCAGCGATGCCTGAGTCGACCATCCTGCTCACGCCGCCGGTGACGACCGCAACCGTGCCCAGCCCCGGTCGAGGCCCGGCCACTGCCCCCGCCCGGCAGGGCTCGGTGTTCGTCACCGGGCAGGTCTGCTCGCGGGAGCAGCGACGTGGCCGGTACACCCCCGAGTCCCTCGCCCATCCGGGCAAGATGCTGCCGTCCATCGGCCGCTACCTGATCAACACCTACACCGAGATCGGTGAGTGGGTGTGCGACCCGATGGCCGGCATCTTCACCACCGTCGTGGAGGCGATGCACCTGGGCCGCCACGGCATCGGTGTGGAGTACGAGGCCCGTTGGGCGACGCTGGCCGCCGGCAACATCCGTCTCGCCACCGCCCAGGGCGCCGCCGGCACCGGCCAGGTCGTCCACGGCGACTCACGGCATCTGCCCGCTCTGATCCCACCCGAGTTGCACGGGCGGATCGCGCTGGTGATCACCTCTCCGCCCTACGGGCCGTCCACCCACGGCCACGTCCGCACCCCCGGCCCTCGGCGGGGCAAGGTCGCAAAGATCAACCACCGCTACGGCGGCGACGCCGGCAACCTCGCCTACCGCCACCACGACGAACTCGCCGAAGGGTTCACCCAGATCCTCACCGGGTGTGCGGCGATCCTGCGCCCCGGCGGGCACGTCGCCATCACCGCCCGCCCCTACCGGCACCACGGCGAGCTGGTCGACATCCCCGGCATGGTCGCCGCCGCCGGCATCAACGCCGGGCTGCGCCTACACGAGGAGTGCGCCGCCCTCATCGCCGGCATCCGCAACGAACGGCTCGTACCCCGGGCCTCGTTCTTCCAACAGCGCAATGTCCGCGCCGCCATCGCCGACGGCGACCCGCAATGGCTCCTCCAGCACGAGGACGTCGTTGTGTTTGAGGCCCGCTCACGTCGTGCCAATTCGGCCGAGGCGGTGTCGGGATGAACGGGCACGCTATCGCGGCAGCGTCGTTCGTCGAGGCGTGCGCCGTCGAAGCAGTGCTGCACCTACGCGCGTGCTCGCCGCTTGAACATACGGTCGCCGTTGCCGCCGCGCACCGGTCTAGTCGGCTCGTCCGTGCGGCGACCGTTGGATGGCCGGTAGCCGAGCACCGGCCCTGCCCTGCTCGGAACGCCCCTGTACGACGCGAGCAGTGGGGGCGGCGGTGACGAGCCAGCCCGGCCTTGACGAACCAGATGAGGCGGGGCGTCCATGGACGGTCGACACGTCGACGCCCCAGCCGCCGTCGGGTGTGCGCGCGGTGATCGTTCCGCCGGTGCGGCCGGTGCTGTCACCGGCCGCCGCACGCGCCCTGCTGCGGCTTCTGGTCAACGTGTACGCCAAACGCAGCGCACAGGCCGAACCGTCGAAGGGAACCAACGACCACCATGAACATCGACGCTGACCGGGTACACCGCGACATCCAGCGGGAGAGCTTCGACCCTCCCGTACTGGACTTCGCGTTCTATGGCCGGGTCTCCACCGAGGACAACCAAGACCCCGAGTCGTCACGGATCTGGCAACTCACCCGCGCGAACACCTTGATAGCCCCACACCACGGTCGGATCACCGTCGAGTTCTTCGACATCGGCGACAGCCGCTCCCTACCCTGGCAGCGGCGACCCGAGGCCAGCCTGCTCCTGGCCGCCCTGCGCGACCCCAACCGTGGGTTCCACAGGGTAGTCATCGGTGAGCCGCATCGCGCCTTCTACGGCAACCAGTTCGGTCTGACCCTGCCGCTGTTCGAGCACTACGGCGTCGAGCTGTGGGTGCCGGAGATCGGTGGTGCGATCGATCCGAGCAACGAGGCACACGAACTGGTCATGTCCGTTTACGGCGGCATGAGCAAAGGCGAACGCAACCGCGTCAAGATCCGCGTGCGCTCGGCGATGGCCGCCCAGACGCATCTGGAGGGCCGCTACCTCGGCGGCCGGCCACCCTACGGCTACACCCTCAAAGACATCGGTCCGCACCCCAACCCGGCCAAGGCCGCCGACGGCAGGCGGTTGCACGCGTTGACCCCGGACGAAACGGCCGCCCCGGTGGTGCGGCGCATCTTCGCGGAGTTCCTCGCCGGCAACGGCCTGTTCCTGATCGCCGAAGGACTGACCCGCGACGGCGTCGCCTCACCGTCGGCGCACGACCCCGCTCGCAACCGGCACCGCTCCGGGATCGCCTGGTCCAAGAGCGCGGTCCGCGCCATCCTGACCAACCCCCGCTACACCGGGCGGCAGGTCTGGAACAAGCAGCGCACCGACGAGATCCTGATGAACGTCGAGGACGTGGCGATGGGGCACACCAGCGTCATGCGCTGGAACAAACCCGACCAGTGGATCACCTCCAAGGCCCTGGCGCACGAGCCGCTCATCGACGACGACACCTTCACCCGCGCCCAGGACATCCTCACCAGCCGAGGCAGCGCACGCGGCGGCGAACACAAGCAGCACCGCACCCGCCACCCCTACGTCTTTCGAGGCGCGGTCGACTGCGCCGTGTGTCAACGCAAGATGCAGGGCCAGCACTCGCACGGGTCGGCCTACTACCGCTGCCGTTTCCCCCAGGAGTACGCGCTGGCCAACAAGGTCGGACACCCGCGCAACGTCATCATGCGAGAGGACGCGGTCATCGGTTCGGTCGACGCCTGGCTGATCCAGGTCTTCGCACCCGACCAGCGTGAGCACACCATCACCGCCATGGTCGACCAGTACGGTCCCGACCTCGTCAGCCCGGTCACCAGCCGCGCGCAGGCCGTCATCGCCGAATGCGACGCCAAGATCAAACGCTACCGGGCAGTCCTCGACGCTGGCGGCGACCCGGCGCTCGTCACGTCGTGGATCGCCCAAACCCAAGCCGAACGCATCCGCGCCCAGGCCCAACTCGATCAGGACAACGACCAACCCGTCGGCGCACGCCGCATGAGTCGCGACGAGATCGCCGACCTTGTCCATGCCCTCGGCGACATCGTCGTCGCCCTCGCCGAGGCCGACCCCGCCGACAAGGCAGAGGTGTACCGCCAGCTCGGCCTGCGGCTGACCTACCATCCAGACACACAAAAGGTGTACGCCCAAGCTGATCTAGGCGCACACCGTTGGGATTTGGTTCGTGTCCGAGGGGGGACTTGAACCCCCACGCCCTTTGCGGGCACTAGCACCTCAAGCTAGCGCGTCTGCCATTCCGCCACTCGGACCTGCGCGTCCACTGTACCCGGACCCGGCCGCCGGACATCGAGTGTCCCCGGCCCGGGTCGGACGGGTCGCACGGGCCATCACTGTACACGGTGGCCGGTACCGACGCGCATGGGTGGTCCGGTCTCGCATACATCGGCGAACTTCAGTATTGTGCCCTGACTGCCGAGTCGTTACTCTTCGGTAACCCGGGTGCTACTGATTGGTAACTGCGAACTGGCGAGGTCACCATGCGGTTGCGCCTACGTGTCGTCGTACCCCTTCTTCTTGCTCTCGTCGCGGCCGGCGCACCACTCAGCGCCGCCGAGGCCGCGACCAACCCCACCACCGGGTTCCGCTGGATCGGGGTCCCGGCGGCCGACGGCGTACGGCTGGCGGCCAACGTCGTCGAGCCCACCACGCCGGGCCGCCATCCCGCGATCGTGTTCATCAGCAGCTGGGGGCTCAACGACGCCGAGTACCTGGTGCAGGCGGACCACCTGGCGCGGGCCGGGTACACCGTGCTGTCCTACACGACGCGCGGGTTCTGGGGCTCGGGCGGCCAGATCGACACCGGCGGCCCCAAGGACGTGTCGGACGTGTCCGCGGTGCTGGACTGGCTCACCGCGCACACCACGGCCGATCCGGACCGGATCGGGGTTTCCGGGGTGTCCTACGGCTCCGGGATCGCCCTGATCGCCGCGGGCTTCGACCCACGGATCAAGGCGGTGGCGGCCATGTCGTGCTGGGTCGACCTGGTGGACGCGCTCTACGCCGGCCAGACCCGGCACGTGCAGGCTGTGCTGCTACTGCAGGCGGTGGCGACCCTCACCGGCCGGCCCGGCCCGGAGCTGAACCAGGCGCTGGCCGACTACTTCGCCAACCGCAACGTCGAAGCCACCGAGGCGTGGGCCCGGAAGCGGTCGGCGCTGACGTACCTGTCCGAGATCAACGCCCACCATCCGGCGGTGCTGATCGCGAACGCCTACGGGGACAGCGTGTTCGGGCCCAACCCGTTGATCGACTTCTTCGCCGGGCTGACCGGGCCGAAGCGGCTGGAGCTGGCGCCGGGCGACCACGCCGTGGTGGAGGCCACCGGGCTACTCGGGCTGGACAACCATGTGTGGACCAGCGTACGGCGCTGGTTCGACCACTATCTGTCCAATGTGGACAACGGGATCGCCGGGGAGCCGGCCGTCGTCCTGCGCACGCTGGGCGGCCAGACCGCCGAGGGGTACGCCGACTGGGCGCACGTGTCGACAGGCACGGCCCGGTACGCGCTAGGCCCGGTGCCGTGGACGGGGACCGGCGCGCTGGGCGACGAGCCCGACCGGGACTGGTCCCAGCGGATCTGGACCGGTCTGGACACCACCGCCGACGCCGGCGTGGCGCTGCTGTCCAACGGGCTCGCCGGGCTGTCGGGGATCCCGCCGATCAACTGGCTGCCGACGGTGAGCCGGATCAACGGGGCGGTCTGGGACACCGGGGCGCTCGCCGGGGGCGCGCACATCCGAGGTATCGCGCGCCTGCGGCTGTCCCTGCGCTCGGCGCCGCCCACCGGTACCCTCGTCGGCTACCTCTACGACGCGGACGCGCTGGGTATCGGGCGCCTGATCACCGCCGCGCCGGTGACCTGGACCGCACCGACCACCTCGGTCACCACGGCCTTCCCGGTGGCGTCCTACGACGTGCCCGTCGGGCACCACCTGGTCCTGGTCCTGGACACCCGGGACCCGCTGTACCTCGACGCGAACGGCACCATCGCGCCGATCACGGTGGCGGGCGCGTCGACGCTCGACGTGCCGACCAGGTAACCGGACTGGCGTCGGCCGGCTCCGCCGGGCAGCATGACGGGGTGTCCGCACCGCATCACCTGAACGCTGCCTGGCGGGACGCCGACGCCCTGCGTACCCGGGGTCAGCTCGCCGCGGCGCGCGATCTGCTGGAGCCGGTGGCCGACGTGGCCGCGATCCGGCTGGGCGCGGACCACCCCGATGTGCTCGAGACGATGCGGCGGCTGGCGATCGTGCACCGCGAGCTCGGCGAGCTGGCCTCGGCCCGGCGCGTGCTCGAGGAGGCCCTTGAAGGGGCGCAGCTGCGGCTGGCCGAGGACGATCCGGTGGTCCTCGGCATCTGCGCCGACCTCGGGGGCATCGCCGACGAGCTGGGCAACCGGCACGAGGCGCGGCGCAACCTGACCCGGGTCGCGCGGTACGGGCCGGCGGTGTTCGGGCCGCAGCACCCGTACGTGCGGGCGGCGCAGCGCTTCCTCGGCGCCGACACGCCCGCCGCGGAGCCGGCGCCGGAGGCCCAGGCCGGCTTCGCGGCCGCCCGCGGGTACGACACGCCACCGCCGGGGTACGCGGCGCCATCCTCCCCGGCGGCGCCCACCGCACCCAAGCACGCCGCTCCGGACCCGCCGCTGGTCCAGCAGCAGCCGGGGGTGTACCGCCCGGCCGAGCGCACCGCGCCCGCGGCCCCGCCCGCCGCCTCCCCGGAGCCGATCAAGCCGTTCCCCGAGCCGGTCGACGCCCCGCGCTACCCCGAGCTGGTGCACCCGCGCGAGGAGCACCACCGGATCCGCCTCCCGCTCATGGTGCTCGCCGTGGTGGCGGTCGCGGCCGTGGTCGCCGCCGCCGTGCTGGCGGGGGTGGCGTACTTCGGTCCGCGCTCGGCGCCCGCACCGCCCCACGCGGGTCCGAGCCCGGGCACGTCACCCAGCGTGAACCCCTCGGTGGCCGCGTCCGCGCCGAACGGTCTCAAGCTGCGGGACGACGGCGACATTGTCACGTTGACCTGGACCGACCCCAGCGGCGGCGTGGTGCCGTTCTTCGTCGAGGTCGGCCCGGCCGGCGGGCAGCTGCGCATCATGGCCCGGCTCTCCCCCGGCGAGACCACCTACCCCGTGGTCGGCCTCAATCCCCGGCTGGACTACTGCTTCAGCGTGGTCGCGGTGTACAGCACCACCGTGGTCGCGCCGTCCAACCTGGTCTGCACCCAGCGGGCCAGCAAACCGGCCGCGTCACCGAGTCGTTAGCCCTCGGTAGCTGCTCCGGGTATCCAATCCGCTGGCCGAGCCCCTATGATGGCCGTGGCTTAGGGGGCGAGCCGTAAGGTTCGAGACGCCGATTAGTAAGGCTGAGCGTGGCTGGACTGGGGAGATTCTCGCGCAGCCGAGGTGGTCTGGTCACCCTCGGCATCGTTGTCGGCCTCCTGGTCGCCCTGGGCGCGACGGTATTCGGGATAGGCGCCAAGGACCACGCCCTGGCCACGTCCAACGCCAGCGCCTGGCTCTACTCCGCCAACCGGGGCGAGATCGCCCGGGTCAACGCCGAGACCGGCCGCGTCGACACCCGGTTCAAGGTCGTCGACGCGCAGGGGCACGTGATCCAGGTCAGCCAGACCGACCGCTACCTGGTGCTGCGCGACCTCACCACCGGGAAGGTCAGCTCCCTCGACCTGGCCACCCTGCAGATCGCCGCGACCACCGAGACCACCGCGGGCCTGGGCGTCACGCTCGCCCTGGACCGCGACGCGGCGTTCATCGTCGACGCGGTGCAAGGGGTGGTACGCCAGCTCGACCCGGTCGCGCTGACCCCGGTCGGCGACCCGCTGCGCTTCCCGCCGGGCGTCGCCGGCGGCACCTTCGACGGCACCGGCACGCTGTGGCTGCTCGTAGCCAGCGAAGGCACCGTCGTCGGGATCAAGCCGGCCGCGGTGCACCCGGGCCAGGGCACCGCGTCGAGCCCGACCAAGGCCCGCACGATCCCGGTCGCGCAGCCCAACCACGACCTGAGCATGTCGACGCTGAGCGACGGCGTGGCCGTGCTCGACTCCACCGCCGCGACGCTGATCATGGTGCAGGGCGACCAGACCCACTGCGTGCCGCTGCCGCAGCTGTCCGGCAACGGTTCGCTGCCGAGCCAGGTGAGCGCCGACGCGATACCGGTGACGGTCCAGGACGACCGGCACGTCTACGTCATCAACGGCACGCACGTCAATGAGGTCACCGTGCCGGGCAACGGCAAGCTGTCCCCGGCGGTACCGTTCGGCGGCCGGCTCTACGTGGCCGACGAGGCGGCCGGCACCGTCTACGTGATCGACGCCGACGGCAAGCTGGTCGACACGATCGTCATCCCCAAGGCCGGCGGCAAACTGGAGCTGCAGGTCCGCGGCCAGCACCTGTACATCAACGCGCCCAACTCGTCGGGCGCGCGGGTGGTCGACGGCAAGGGCCGGGTCAAGGTCGTCGACAAGTACGCCAACAACATCCTGGGCGGCGATCCGCCACCGGCTCCACCGCCACCACCCCCACCGAAGCCCCCGACGGTCGGGCCGCCGAGCGCGCCGACCAAGGTGGTCGCGACCGCGGGCAACCAGACCGTGCATCTCACCTGGGGCCCGGCCAACCCCAACGGCTCGCCGATCCTCAAGTACGTGGTGGAGGGCGACGGCAAGGCCCGCGACATCGGGATCAACCAGTGTGCGACCAAGCAGTGCGCGGTCGACATCGGCGGGCTGACCAACGGGCAGCAGTACGTCTTCACGGTCTACGCGGTCAACGCCAAGGGCGCCGGGCCGAAGCAGGCGTCCAACCCGGTGGTGCCCTCGTCGACCGTGCCGGACCCGCCGCTGGGCATCACCGCCACGGCCAACAAGGACGGCACCGTGACCGTGACCTGGCAGGCCGCCAACGGCCAGGGCCGGCCGGTGGTGCGCTACGACGTCACCCAGATCTCCGCCGGGAACCGGGTACCGCTGACCAGCGTCACGGGTACCACCCTGACGATCCCGGCCGGGCAGCTGAGCTACGACGGCACCCAGTACGCGTTCACGGTCATCGCGGTGAACAACCTCGGCAACAACTCGCAGCCGTCGCAGGTGTCCAACACCGTCGTGCCGTTCACGGTGCCCGGACCGCCGAAGGGCCTCACCTCGGTACCGGTCGACGCCAAGGGCACCATCTCGCTCGCCTGGCAGCCCGCCGCCAACAACGGCCGGCCGGTGACCGGCTACGAAATCACCGCGGGGGGCCGGACGCAGACGGTGACCGGGACGGGTGCGCAGATCGCCGGCTTCGGCGACAACGCCGCGGTCAACGTGAGCGTGCGGGCGGTCAACGCGGCCGGCCCCGGCGCCCCCGCCACCACCACCGCGCACACCATCGGCCCGCCGGAGCTGCAGGGCGGTACCGCCGCGGCCAGCGGGCTCAACGCGATCGCGGTGAGCTTCACGACCATCAACCACAACAGCGTGCCCACCTGCACGATCTCGATCAACGGCGGCGGGCCGACCGGGATCGGCTGCAGCGGCGGCACGGTCGGTGGCCTGTGGCCGGGCGCGACCTACAACTTCACGGTGACCGCGACGAACAAGGCCGGCTCGGCCACCTTCTCGGGCAGCGTCGCGATCCGGGCGGTCAACGCCACGGTCATCTGCCCGCAGAACACGGGTGGCTACTGCAACCCCGGGATCTGGGCCTACTTCGTGGCCAACCAGACCTACAGCCAGGCGGCCGAGGCGCTCCGGGTCGGTCACGTGTTCGCGGTGCAGTGCTGGACCACCGGCGGCAACGTCAACGCCCAGCCCTACGGCGGCAAGAACAACGGTTACTGGTTAAGGTTCAACGGCAGCAAGGGTACGGAGTACTTCCCGGACGCCTGGGCCCGACTGGACGACGGCCGGGACAACATCAACGTCCTCCCCCACTGCTGACCGCCGCGCCGAGCCGTAACCAGTACCGAGGAGCACCGTACGTGACCGCCGCACCGCCCGCGCCGCGCCCCGAGGCGCCCAGCCCCGAGGAGACCGCCGGATTCGCGGACTACGCGCGCCGGCTCGCGACCGCGGTGAGCTCGGTGGTGCTCGGCAAGCCCCAGGTCGTCCGGCTGGCGATGACCGCGCTGCTCGCCGAGGGGCACCTGCTGGTCGAGGACGTTCCCGGCGTGGGCAAGACCACCCTGGCCCGCTCGATCGCCGCGGTGGTGGCCGGGCAATGGCGGCGCATCCAGTTCACGCCCGACCTGCTGCCCTCCGACGTCACCGGGGTGACCATCTACAACCAGGCCAGCGGCGGGTTCGAGTTCCACCAGGGGCCGATCTTCGCCAACATCGTGATCGCCGACGAGATCAACCGGGCCTCGCCGAAGACCCAGTCGGCGCTGCTGGAGGTGATGGAGGAGCGGTTCGTCACGGTCGACGGGGTGCGGCACCCGGTACCGCGACCGTTCCTGGTCGTCGCGACGCAGAACCCGATCGAGATGGACGGCACCTACCGGCTGCCCGAGGCGCAGCTCGACCGCTTCCTGATGAAGCTGTCGGTCGGGTACCCCGACGAGTCGGTCGAGGTCGAGGTGCTGCGCGGCGCCGCGATCGGGCGCAGCCCGGATTCGCTGGAGCCGCTGACCGACACGGCCGCCATCGCGCAGGCGATCACCCTGGCCCGGCGGGTCTACATCGCCGATCCGCTGTATACCTACGCGGTCCGGCTGGCCACCGCGACCCGTAACCACACGCAGGTGCGGGTCGGGGTCAGCCCGCGCGGCGTGATCGCCTTGACCAAGGCGGCCACGGCCTACGCTCTCATCGACGGGCGTAACTACGTGATCCCGGAGGACGTGCAGGCCCTCGTGGAACCCGTGTTCGCGCACCGGCTGCTGCTCTCCCCCGACGCGCAGTTGCGCGGCACCACGCCCGCCGACGTCCTGCGCTCGGCCGTCGAGTCGGTGCCCGTCCCCACCGCGGCCCCCGTGTAGCGATGGCACCGACCGCACGGGGCGCCGGCACGGCCGTGGCCGGCGGACTGTTGATCGCCGGGGGGTTCGCCTTCGGCTACCCCGAACTGGCGGTCATCGGCTCGGCCGGGGTCGTCGCGGTGCTGTTCGCGGTCGGGTACGCGGCGCTGCGGCTGGGGTTGACGGTGACCCGGCAGGCCGATCCCGAACGGGTCACCCGGGGCGAGGCGTGCCGGCAGACGCTGACCGTGCGCAACAGCAGCCGCCTCCGGGCGGTCACCCTGGTCGCCCAGGACGTGTGCGGGTCGCGCACGGTACCGGTACCCCTGCTGCGGTTGCGACCGGGACACGACACGACCGTGACGTACCCCGTCCCGACCGCGCGCCGCGGCGTGGTCCGGCTGGGGCCGCTGCGGGTGACCCGGCGCGATCCCCTGGGGATGGTCGGGGTGGCCCGCGACAACGGGGGTACCGCCCAGGTCTGGGTCCACCCCCGCACCTACCCGCTCGTCGCGGTACCGGTCGGCGTGTCCCGCAGCCTGGACGGCCGGGTCGACAAGCTGCCGCACGGCACGATCACCTTCGACGCCCTGCGCGAATACGTGATCGGCGACGAGCTGCGCAAGGTGCACTGGCGCACCAGCGCCCGGGTCGGCCAGCTCATGGTCCGCGAGGACCTCGACACCAGCCTGCCGCGGATCGTCGTGCTGGTCGACGACCGCCGGGCCGCCTACCGCGACCTCACCGAGGCCGGTGAGTCCACCGACTTCGAGGCGGTGTGCGAGGCGGCCGCGTCGGTGATCTCCGCCAGCATCCGCGCCGACCTGTCGGTCGAGCTCCTGGTGGCCAGCGCGGAGCGTCCGATCGGGACCGGGGCGCACCGGGCGGCCGGGCCGGCCGACGCCAGCCCGATGTTGGACCGGCTCGCCGAGGCCGAGCCGGTCGCGCCGCCCGAGGTGCTCGACACCGCCACCCGGCGGCTGCGTCAGCACCGGCTCGGCGACACCCTGATCTACCTGACCGGCTCCGGCCGGCCCGACGACCTCGCACCGGTGGGGGCGCTGGCGCCGGGGTACCCGACGATCGTGGCCGGGGTGTTCGGCGACCCCTTCGGGGTGCCCACGGCCGTGGCCGGCATGCAGGTCCTCGCGGTCGCCGACGCACCCGACTTCGCGGCTGCCTGGGACAGCCTGGGCAAGTGGTAGCGCGGCCCCGGCGGGTGGGCGGATCGGCATGGTAGGCGGGGAGGCGGCGCCCCGGGGCGGAGTGCTGCGGGCGGTCGTGGTGCCGGTGTCGGTCGCGGCAATGGTCGCGATCGCCACGCTTCCGCTCGCCCGGATCTACCACGGCACCCTGCTGACCTGGCTGCTGCTCGGCGCGGCGGCCGCGCCGGTGCTGATCAGCACGGCGCTGCAACGCCTGCCGGCCTACCCGGTGGCGCCGGTATCGGTGCTGGCGCTGGCCGGGTACTCGCTGTGGGCGGTCCAGGTGTCGGCGAAGTCCGGCCAGGTGGACGGCCCGCTGACGACGCTGTGGGTCGACGCCGTCCGCAACGGCATCCCGCGCCTGCTCACCGCGCTCATCCCGATCGAACCCCAGCCGGACACCGTGCTGGTCCCGGTCGTCGCCACCTGGCTGGCCGCGCTGGCCGCCGCCGAACTCGCGGTACGGGGGCGGCGGGTGCTGCTCGGGTACGCCCCACCGACACTGCTGTACGTCGGCTGCCTCGTGGTCGTCGGACCCAACGCGCGGCAGGTGGGCTGGCAGCCGCTGGCCTACGCCGCGGTGGCGGCACTGGGCCTCGCGGTGAGCGCGCGCTCGGGCACCGAGTCCCTACCGGAGTTGAGCCGGGCGGCCCGGCTGGCGTTCCGGGTACGGCTGGCGGTGGGCGCCGGCCTCGCCCTCGCGGTGACGGTGGGGCTCGCGTTCGCCGCCGCCCCCATCCTCGCCGGCCGGGTGGACCACGTGCCCACCGACCCGCGCCGGTACGTGGCGCCGCCGAGCCTGGACGCGATGGACGAGAACCCGCTGATCCGCCTGTCCGGCTGGGCCCTCAACCCGACCCAGAGGCTCTTCGACACCGACACCACCACCGCGGTCGCCGCCAAGGACCTGCGGATCCGGCTCGCCGTGCTGAGCGACTACGACGGGGTCAACTGGCGCGTCGGTGGGGACTACCGGGAGGCCGGCCGGGTCCTACCGCCGGCCAACGGGCCCGGTGCGGAGCCGCCGACCGGCCCGCCGATCCGGCAGCGCATCACCATCGACGACCTCGACGGTCGGCTGCTGCCCGCCGCACCGACGGTGCACCAGATCGACGGCATCCGGGTCGCGTACGACCAGGCCAGCGGTACGGTGATCCGCCCGGAAGGGCTGCGCACCGGGCTGTCCTACACCGTCCAGTCGCGACAGTCCACAGTGGACGTCAACCTGCTCGGCGCCGCCGACGTGCCCAGCGGGCCCAAGGTGGCCCGGTTCCTCGGGCTCGGGCCCGGTACCCCGCCGGTGGCGATCACCGAGCTCGCCCAGAAGATCGGCGGGGACGTCGCCGGGGCGTACCAGCGGGCGCTGGCCATCGAGGACTTCCTCGCCACGCACTACACGCTCGTCGGTGACGCGCCCAGCGGGCACGCGTACCCCAACCTGGGGTTCTTCCTGTTCACCCCGCCCGCCCTGGGCGGGCAGAAGGGCACCTCCGAGCAGTTCGCGGCGAGCTTCGCCGTGCTGGCCCGGATGCTCGGGCTGCCGTGCCGGGTGGTGGTCGGCTTCCAGGGCCGCCCGGGCCCGTCCACGGTGTACGGCAAGGACGCGCTGGCTTGGCCGGAGGTGCTGTTCGCCGGCGTCGGCTGGGTACCGTTCGACCCGCTGCCCAAGGCCAACGCGACGCCCGAGCCGCTGGAGTCGTTCAAGCCCAAGCCCAACCCCTCCACCCCGCCGCCCTCGGCGCTGCCCACCATCTCGGTCTCGACGTCGCCGCTGCTGCCCAGCCACCCGCCGAGCGCGGTGGCCGTACCGGCGGCGCCGCTGCCGCCGTGGGTGCCGGTCGCGGCCGGCGGTGGGGTCCTCGTCCTGCTGCTCGGCGGGCTCGCCACGATCGTGCTGCTCCGCCTGGCGCAACGAAGACGCCGGCTCGACCAGGGCAGTCCGGCGCACCGGGTGGCTGGGGCGTGGCGGGAGGTCCTCGACGCGCTGCGCCTCGCCGGCCGCCCGCCCGCCCCGCACTTGCCGGCGACGGAGGTCGCGGGGTACGCCAACCGGGTCGGGCTGCCCGCGCACGAGCGGCGGCGCGGAGTCACGGTACGGCCGTCCACCCCGCCGCTGGACGAGCTGGCGGTGCTGGTCAACCAGGCGACGTACGCCAGCGTCGGGCCGAGCGAGGAGGACGCGCGGCGGGCACGCGAGCAGGCGCTGGCCTACGTCGAGGAGGTCCGCGGGCGCCGCCCGTGGTGGCGGCGGCTGCTATGGCGCGCCGACCCCCGCCCGCTGCGCTGGCGCTGAACGGCGGCGGACCCGGTCACCCGACCGGGCGGGTCAGGACGCGGTCGGCCAGGTCGCGGGTGCTCGCGATGAGCGCCGCGTTGGCCTCGTCGGAGCGGTACACCCAGTCCTCGGCGGCCGCGCGATCCAGGCCGCGCGAGCGGTGCCGACGCAGCAGCGCGCCGAGCCGGGTCGGGGTGGGCGCGTCGAGGTAGAGCGTGAGGTCGAGCAGATCCCGCACGGCCGACCAGGGCGGTTGTGGAAGCAGCAGGTAGTTGCCCTCCACCACGACGGTACGGACGCCGGCCGCCACCGGGATAGCGCTGCCGATCGACTCGTTGAGCCCCCGGTTGAAGCTGGGGGCGTAGACCACTTCGCCCTCGTGGGGACTGCGCAGCCGGCGCAGCAGGTGCACGAACCCGGCCGCGTCGAAGGTCTCCGGGGCGCCCTTACGGTTGGCCAGGCCGAGCCGGCTCAGCTCCGCGTTGGCCAGGTGGAACCCGTCCATCGGTACCCCGATCGCGGCGGTCGGGCCGTACTCGGCGCGCAGGGCCTCGACCAGGCTGGTGGCCAGGGTGGACTTTCCCGCGGCCGGCGCGCCGGTGATGCCGACGAGGATGCGGCGCCGGTCGGCGTCCAGCAGCGGCCGCAGGGCCTCGCGGGCGCCCCCGAGCACGGCCGGATGCGAGCTCACCACGTCGATACGATCGCACAGGCCGGCGCCGCGCCGGGACGCGGCGCCGGCCGGACGATCACTGCGCCTCGACGGCCTGCCGTTGCAGCGCCGCCTTGTACGCCGCCGCGCTCTCCAGTTCGGTCTGGCGCACGACGAGCGAGCCGAAGTTGTGCACGGCCTGGTAGTAGGTCCAGGCCAGGCTGTAGCAGGCCGGGCGCACGATCACCGAGTAGGTGGCGCACTTGGCCTTGAGGTCGAAGTAGAACGCGCTGTCGACATGGTCCTTGTTGGCTGGGAACTGGCCGACCGACTTGTAGTTGCGGTACCCGAAGTCGTGGCGCCAGCACGAGAGCCGGAAGTCGAAGCCCAGCGGTTGGTCCGGCGACGCCGAGCAGTAGTCGGTTGACCAGTCCAGCGCGTAGTCGGCGTACGCGCCGCGGTTGTTGCGGGCCCAGTTCCACGAGCCGTAGCTGCCGCTGGTGGCCTGGGTGAACGAGGAGAGCAGGACGACCTTCTGGTCGACCGTGGCCGCATGCGCCGGGCTGGCCCAGACCAGGCCGGCGAACGTGGCGGTGACGGTGAGGATGAGCGCGACGAGGGTTCGGCGCATGGCTGCCTCCGGTAAGGGGGTGGACCGGAAGGACGGGTTACCGAGGTAGCCAGATGATCTGGTTTAACCATCGTTCAGTCCATAGGTAGCCGCCGATTTAACAGATGTTGCCAATCCGGATCAACAGCCCATTACGAACGGATCATGATGAGCACGGCGATCCGGCCTCCACCGCCGGTGGTTCACGCACGGTGGTTGGGTAGAGTCGGCCTGCGAGGCGTGGGACGGGGAGGAGTTCGGGTCCGTGCAGCAGGACAGCCCGGAGCAGACCGGCGGCGTGGTGCCCGCTCCGCGCACCGAGCCGACGAGCCCCTCGGACCGGCCGCCCGCGATCGACGAGACGGTGGTGCTGCCCGCCTTCGTGACCGGCAAGAAGGAGCGGGAACCCAAACCGCCCGAGCCGGTGCGTCACCAGGCCGCCCCGGACGACGCCCTGCCGCCCAGCGAGCGCGGCATGCTCATCTTCGTGGCCGCGCTGCTCGGCGTCGGTACCCTCGCCATGGTCGCGATGCTCGGCGTGGGGGGCTTCGGCGGTGCCTCGCCGGCGCCGAAGGCATCGTCCAGCGCCACGGCGGCCACCCAGCAACCGGCCAGCTACCCCACCCTGTCGCCGACCCCCGAGGTGTCCTCCCCCGCACCGTCATCGCCGCCTCCGCCGTCCCCCGCGCCGACCCGGACCACCACCCCGGGCCGCATCGCGCTCGGCACCCTCACCAGCGCCGATCCGGCGGCCTTCTGCACCTACAGCAAGGCCGGCCGGGCCCGCCAGCGCGACGGCACCTGGTACTGCTCGGGCACCTCCGACCATCCCCCGTTCGCCTTCGAGCCGACCGACGTGTGCCGCTGGCGCTACCTCGACCGCACCGCCTACGCGGTGCTCGGCGACCCCAGGGATCCCGCCACCTGGCGCTGCTACACCTGACGGCGGCGGCCGCCCGGCGTTATTCCTGGCCGAGCCAGCCCGGGCGGACCAGTCCGGCCTCGTAGGCGAACACGACCAGCTGGGCCCGGTCCCGCGCACCCAGCTTGATCATCGCCCGGCTGACGTGCGTTTTCGCCGTTGCCGGGCTGACCACCAGCCGCTCGGCGATCTCGTCGTTGGACAGCCCCGCGCCGACCAGTGCCATGACCTCGCGCTCCCGCTCGGTCAGCCCGGACAGCTCGGTCGGCGGGTGCGGCGCCCGGGCCTGCGAGGCGAACTGGGCGATCAGGCGCCGGGTCACCCCCGGCGAGAGCAGCGCGTCACCGCTGGCCACCGCATGGATGCCGCGCAGCAGCTCGACCGGTTCGGTGTCCTTGACCAGAAACCCGCTCGCCCCGACCCGCAGCGCCTCGAAGACGTACTCGTCGAGGTCGAACGTGGTGAGGATGACGATCCGCGCGGCCGCCGAGGCCGGGTCGGCGACGATGCGGCGGGTCGCCTCGAGGCCGTCCAGCCCGGGCATGCGGATGTCCATCAGGACCACGTCGGGGCGGTGCCGCTTGGCGAGCCGCACCGCCTCCGCGCCGTCGCTGGCCTCGCCGACCACCTCGATGTCGTCCTGCGCGTCGAGCAGCGCCCGGAACCCGGCGCGCACCAGGGCTTGGTCGTCCGCGAGCAGCACTTTGATCACGACGTACCCCCGAACGGCAGCCGGGCCTCCACCCGGAACCCGCCGTCGGGCCCGGGGCCGGCGGCCAGCGTACCGCCGAGCGCCGCGACCCGCGCCCGCATGCCGGCGATGCCGTTCCCGTCGTCGCCGGGGGTCCCGCCCGGCCCGTCGTCGTCCACCCGGAGGGTCAGCCCGTCCGGCGCGTACCCGATGGTGACCGTCGCGTGCGCGGCTGGACCGGCGTGCCGGCGCACGTTGGTCAGCGCCTCCTGCGCGATCCGGTACGCCGCCCGGTCCAGCTCGGCGGGCAGCTCCCGCGGCTCGCCCTCGACCACCGTCCGGGCGCCCGCGTCCACGGCGAGCGCGGCGACGTTGGCCAGGCTCGGGACGGGGGTCCGGGGCGCCTGCTCGTCCTCGGCGCGCAGGACCCCGAGCACCGACCGGACCTCGCGCAACGCCTCCGCGCTGGCCTGCTTGATGGCCAGCAGGGCGGTCCGGGCCTGTTCCGGCTGCTCGTCCATCAGGTGCAGCCCGACGCCGGCCTGCACACTGATCAGCGACAGGTGGTGGCCGAGCACGTCGTGCAGCTCGCGGGCGATGCGCAGCCGCTCCTCACTGGCCTGGCGGCGTTGCTGCTCGGCCCGGGTACGCGCCTGCTCCGCCCGGGTGCGGGCCAGCTCCGCCAGGTACCGGGACTGGACCCGTGCCGCCTCGCCGAGCAGCAGCACGACGCCGATCACCACCAGGGCGACCAGCGCCTCACCGAAGCGCAGGTACCGCGCGTGCACCCCGGGCAGCCGGCCCAGCCCGACCATGACCACGTACCCGGCGCCGGCCAGGAGCCAGACCGGTACCCGCAGCCCGACGCGCAGCGCCCCGATCACGGCCACCAGCGGCGCCAGCACGACCGGCCCGTACGGGTAGCCGGCCAGCAGGTAGGTCACCGTCGCGGCGATCGTGACCGCGACGACCGGTACCCGGTACCGCCGCCGGACCAGCAGCGCCACCGGACCCGTGAGGAGCAGCAGGTACCCCCATTGGTCCAGGACCCGCGCGGTCGGCTGGTCGTGGCGGGCGATCCCGGTGCCCACGAGCTGGACCACCGCCACGAAGACGGCGAGCCGCACCGCCGGGCCGCGCTGGTGCCACGGCCCGCGGTGGCGCCACGGCGGTCCGCCGCCGCGCTGCGCCCACCTCTCGGGACTGCCCACGGTTCAAACCGTAGGGCACCGCCGGGACCGGCCGCGTCGGCGCGGCGGCGGCCGGCCGGATACGCCCCCGGGAGTACCCGGCTACGCCCCGTACCACCGGCGTGGCAGGTGTGATGCCCGCGCCCGGCCGATGACGGCACCCCCGCCGCCGGCGCACCGTGGAGCCATCACCCAGTCAAGGAGGAACAGATGTCCACCGACTTTCCCCGCGGCGGCCGGGTCCGCACCTCGGACCAGGAGCGCGAGCAGGTCGCCGAGATCCTGCGCGCCGCGGCCGCCGAGGGCCGGCTCACCCTGGAGGAGAGCGACGAGCGGTTGGCGCGCGTCTACGCCGCCAAGTACCGCGACGAGCTCGCCCCGCTCACCGCCGACCTGCCCAGCGGCGGGTGGGAGGCGTTGGCCCGGACCCCGGAGGCGATCGCCGCGGCCCAGCGCCGGCTGCGCCGCCACGGCTCCCTCGTCGTGCTGATCGCCGGCCTGCTGATCGCCGCCTGGCTGCTGTCCGGCGCGCACTTCTTCTGGCCGCTGATCCCGATCGCGTTCCTGGCGATCGGCGTGTTCCGGCATGCCCGGTGGGCGCGCTACGGCGGCGGCCCCTGGGCGTGGGGCCGGGGTCCGTGGGGCCCGAACCGCCGCTGGTAGCCGCATGCCGTCCGGTCGTGCCGGGGCTGCGGCCGCTCCGGCACGGCCGGCGCCGGGTCGCGGGCGCCGGGGTCGCGGGCGCCGGGCGGCGCCGGGGTCGCAGGCGCCGGGCGGCGCACCGCCGGAACCCCGGGGCCGCCGCGCAGCGCACCGCTCCCCGGCGGCAAAGCGGGCCGACACGGGCGAGACGTCCAAAGTGGATGGTGCTCGAACCGGGTCGGCCGGCCTGGCATGGTGGCCGCCATGATGGGCCCCTCCCACGCGCTGTCCGGTGCGGCCGCCTGGCTGGCCGGTTCGCTGGCCCTGGAGCATTTCGCGCATTTCCACCAGACGCCGGTACAGCTCGCCGTCGGCACCGCCATGTGTGCCGGCGGCGCGCTGCTGCCCGACCTGGACCTGTCCGGCCGCGTCACCACCGACCAGGGCGGCGCGACCGTGGCGCACACGTTCGGCGTGGTGTCGCTGTTCGTGGCCGAGTGTGTGGAGAAGCTCTCCCTCGGCATCTACGACCTGACCCGCACCCGGCGGGACCCGCGCCTGCGCAACGGCCACCGCACGTTCACCCACACGCTGCCGTTCACCATCGGCGTCGGGTTCGGCGTCTTCCAGCTGTGCTGGCACTACGGCAAGTGGGCGGTGCTCGGGGTGCTGTTCGTCACGTTCGCGATGGCGCTGCGCGGGCTGTTCGAGAAGTGGGCCCGGCGGGCCGGCTGGCTGATCGTCACGCTGGTCGCGGCCGGGGCCACCTACGGGGCCTACCAGCTGCTGCCCGGCCACCGCGGCTACCCGGTGCTCGGCATGGCGCTGGGGGTCGGCGGGGTCGTGCACCTGCTCGGCGACATGGTCACGAGTCACGGCTGCCCGATCCTGTGGCCCATCCCCACCGGCCGGCGGATGTGGCGCAACATCGGCGTACCCGACGCCGTCGCGGTGACCGTCGGCGGCAAGGTGGAGGTGTTCGTCCTACGCAGCGCGTTCGTGCTGGTGGCGCTCGCGGCGGGCACGGGACTGTTCGCGCAGCCGCTGCTGCGCCGGTACGACATCGAGATCTGACCTCGGCCGTCCGGCCGATACCCATTGGGTACCCACCGGTCGTCCGCCGTTCGTCCACAGCGCTTCACCAGGCCTGGCCAGGTATCCCCAGGCGTTGTCCACAGCCTGGGGAAAACCAGGTGCACAACCGGCGATCCCCCCGGTGCCGCCCGGCGACGGCGGGGGCTCGGGGTTCGGTTCGGCGCTGGTGGCGGCCAGTACGCCCCACCGGTCGCGGCAGGATGTGGCGCCCCGTGGATGCACACGCCACAGTCCGGTTTCTCCGGCGCTGTCGCGCCGTGAAACACTCGGGAGGTGGTCATGCCGACCCCAGGATGGACCGTCGTCCGGCGCCAGCTGGGATACGTCTGCGGCGGCTGCGGGACGCCGCCGGCAAGACCGAGCGCGACGTGGAGGAGGCGAGCCTCGCGTCCCGGACGACGCTGTGGCGCATCGAGACCGAGCAGGAGGCCCGGCTGCGCGAGCTGGCCGGGCTCGACCACGTCGACATCCGGATCATCCCGTGGGACGCCGGCGCGCACGCGGCCATCCACCTCGGCCCGCTGACCATCGTCGACTTCCCCGACCCGGACGATCCGCCCGTGGTCTACCTCGAAACCCACACCGGCGCCCGTTACCTGGAGAAGCCGGAGGAGCTCGCCGAGTACCGCCGGATCCACGAGCTGATCCACCACAAATCCATACCGATCGAGGAGTACCCGCCATGAACACCGATACCCCTTGGGTGAAGGCCAGCAGGTCGGGCGGCAACAGCGGACAGTGTGTCGAGGTCCGCCGGCGCGACGGGAACGTCCAGCTCCGGGACTCCAAGGACCCCGACGGGCCGGTCCTCACGTTCCCGCCCGCCGCATGGGAGGCTTTCGTCAAAGCCGTGGTCAAGGGCGAGTTCACCCGGTGACCCCACCCCCGCACGCCTGGCAGCGCACCGAACTCGTCCAGCACTCGCACTGCTCGTACTGCGGCACCCGGTATCCCGACGATGCCCCGTGGCCGCGGACCTGCCCCGGCTGTACCGAGATCACGTGGCACAACCCGCTGCCGGTCGCCATGGTGCTGTGCCCGGTCACGACCGCCGCCGGCCAGGGCCTGGTGGTGATCCGCCGCGACATCGAACCCGCCCGCGGTGAGCTGGCCCTGCCCGGCGGGTTCATCGAGACCGGCGAGACGTGGCAGGAGGCGGCGATTCGGGAGCTGCGCGAGGAGACCGGGATCGTGGCCGACGCCGGCGACGTGCGCCTGTTCGACGTGATGAGCACGATCGCCACGATCAACATCATGGCGCTGCTCCCCGTCCGATCCAGCGCGGACCTGCCCCCACCCGGGCGAAGCGACGAGACCACCGAGTGGTTCGTCATCACCGAGCCCCGGCCGCTCGCCTTCCCCACCCACACCCACGCCGTCACCCGGTACTTCACACCGGACTGACCCGCGGGGCGCGGACCTACTTCGCGTCCGCGTAGCAGTCCACCACGGACACCCCCAGGGGGAACCGCACCGACGTGTCGCCGAACAGCAGCCGCCGGGTACGCTCGCCGGCCGCCTCGACCGCCGCCGCCACCTCGGCGGCCTGGTCCACCGGCGCGTGCACCACGACCTCGTCGTGCTGGAAGAACACCAGCCGCGCACCGGTACCCGCGAGGTCGGCGCGCAGCGTGGCGAGCAGCACCAGCGCCCACTCGGCGGCCGTGGCCTGGATGACGAAGTTGCGCGTGAACCGCCCCCGCGCCCGCGCTCGGGCGGCCGCCCCGGCCCCGCCACCCGCACCGGCCCCGCCCTCCGTACCGGAGCCGTCATCGCCGAACCCGAACCCCGCCGACGGCGGCGGGCAGGTGCGCCCGAGCCAGGAACGGACCAGCCCACCGGTCTCGCCGACCCGCGCCGCCTCCTCCACGTAGGACAGCGCGACCGGGTAGGACCGGCGCAGCGTCGCCAGCGCCGGTGCGGCCTGGCCGCCGACCTGCCCGTACATCGCGCCGAGCAGTGCCACCTTCGCGGTGGCGCGGTCCCCGCCGAAGGACTCGGCGGCCAGGGCGGCGTACATGTCGCCCGCGCCGGCGGCCCGGGACATGCGCGGGTCACCGGAGACGGCGGCGAGGATGCGGGGTTCGAGCTGGCCGGCGTCGGCGACCACGAACGTCCAGCCCGGGTCGGCGTGCACCGCCCGGCGGATGACCTTCGGGATCTGCAGCGCTCCCCCGCCACGGGTGGCCCACCGGCCGGACACCACCCCGGCCGGCACGTACTCCGCGTGGAACCGTCCATTGTGGACCCACTGCTGCCGCCAGGCCCAGCCGTGGGCGGTCCAGATCCGGTACAGCTCCTTGTACTCCAGCAGCAGCGGGACGGCCGGATGGTCGACCCCGCGCAAGACCCAGGCCCGGGTCGAGGACAGGATGATGCCCTCGCGGGCGAAGGCGCGCAGCACCTCGGCCGGCGACTCCGGATGGATCCGGTACCCGCCGAACGCCTCGGCGATCCGCCCGGCCAGCTCGGCCAGCTTACGCGGCAGGCCACCGACCGGCGAGGGCTCGCCGAGCAGGTCGCGCAGCAGCTCGTCGTGTACGTCGGCGCGCCAGGGCAGCCCGTCGACGCCCATCTCCACGGCGAGCAGCGCCCCGGCCGACTCCGCCGCCACCAGCAGCCGGAACCGGATCGGGTCGGCGGTGGCGTCGATGCGGGTCTGCTGGTCGCCGTAGACCTCGATGAGCTCGTCGGGGCCGGCGTCGGCCGGGGCCGGGGCCGGGTCGAAGAGTGTGCCCTGCCCGTCGCCCGGCGCCACGGCGGGGCGCGGCGGCGGGTCGGGCGGGACCGGCGCGCCGACCAGCCGGGCCCACGCCGCGGGCAGCCCGCGCGGCTCCCCCCACCGCCCCCCGTACCCGAGCAGCAGCGCCTCGGTCAGCTCCACGTCGTGGCAGCGGGCGACCCGCACCCCGGCCCGGACCAGGCGCGGATAGCAATCGGCGGTGGACGGCCAGAGCCACCGCGCGCCGCCGGCCGCCCGCACGGCGCCGGCGAAGTCGTGGGTCTCGGTGATATCGCCGCGGAGCTGGCGCAGCCGGGCCCCACCAGCGGGGTCGGGCGCGGCGGCGATCAGCACATGCCCATTCTGGCCGCCGGGTAGGACGTTACTTGAGGGCGCCCGCGGTCAGCCCGGCCTGGATCTGGCGCTGGAAGATGGCGTACATGATGATCATCGGCAGGATGGCCAGGGTCAGGGCCGCGAACAGCGCCGGCCAGTCCGACTGGTACCCGGCCGAGGTGGAGATGTTGGCGATGCCCTGGGTCAGCACCCAGCGGTCCTCGGCACCCTGGCCCTGGAGCAGCGCTACGGGGAGCAGGTACTGGTTCCACTGGCCGAGGATGTTGAAGATCGTGATGCTGACGATGCCGGAGCGGGCCATCGGCAGCATCACCCGGAAGAACAGCCGGGTGTGCGACGCGCCGTCCATGATCGCGGCTTCGGCGATCGAGTCCGGCAGCGTCTTGAAGAACGCGGCCAGGAAGAACACCGTGAACGGCAGGGAGTAGGCGAGGTAGACCAGGATGAGGCCACCCCTGGTGTTCAGGCCGATCCACGGGCCGATCACCGGCAGGCCGCCCATGTTCTTGACGGCGAAGAACAACGGGGTGATCGCGAGGAACACCGGGAAGGCCAGGCCGGAGACGAAGAGATAGTAGATCACCCGGTTGCCCACGAACTTGTACCGGGCCAGCACGTAGGCGGCCATCGAGCCGAGCAGCATCGTGCCGAACGTACTGAGCGACACGACGACCACGCTGTTGAGCATGTACTTGCCGATGTGCGCCTTGGTCCACGCCCGGCCGAAGTTGTCGAAATGCAGTACCTTCGGCAGCGTCCAGGCGTCACCGAAGATCTCCGAGCCGGTCTTGAGCGAGGACAGGAACGTCCAGGCGATCGGTAGCAGGACCAGCAGCGCCCAGACCGCCAGCGCGACGTGGCCGAGGCCGGACAGCAGCCGGACCTCCGATCGCCGCCCCCCTCGGCCGGCCGTGGGACGGGTGGGTGGCTCCTGCGCGGCGGGCGTCGAGGCGGATACGTCGGTGTCGATGGTGGTCATGTCCGGTCCTCAGAACTCGATGCGCTCGCGCCGCGACAGGCGCACGGTCAATGCCGCGAACGTGAGGGTCAGGAAGAACAGCGCGACCCCCATCGCGGAGGCGTATCCGGCCTTGGATTGGATGAAGTTGCGGTAGACCTCGTTCGCCAGCACCGTGGTGGCCCCGTCCGGCCCGCCCTGCTCCACCGTGAGCACCTGCACCAGCGCGAACGCGTCGAAGGCGGCGATGCCCAGGTAGACCCAGGCGACCTGGACGGTGTCGAACAGCAGCGGCAGGGTGACCCGGAAGAACATGCTGAGCCGGCCGGCGCCGTCGAGGTCGGCGGCCTCGTAGATGTCCTGCGGGATCGAGGACATGCCGGCGGAGAAGAGCACCACGTAGAAGCCGACCGCCTGCCAGACGAGCACGGCGAGGACGGTCCAGATGGCGACGGTCGGGTTGGTCAGGAAGCCGATCGGGCTGACGCCGAGCGCGTGCAGCGGGCCGTTGACCGCGCCCGACGCATCCGGGCGCAGGATCTGCTGGAACAGCACGCCGACGATGACCACGGCCAGGACCTGGGGGAAGAAGAACACCAGCCGGTAGAACTTCGACCCCCAGACCCCGGACCGCACACCCGCCCGGGACCTGCCACCCACGTTGAGCATGAACGCCAGGAACAGGGCGATGGCCATCGTGATCAGCGGTAGGGCGACCAGCAGGAACAGGTTGTGCTGGACGGCCTTCCAGAACAAGTCGCTGTGGAACATCCTGGTGAAGTTCTCGGAACCGACGTACTGCGGCGCCGAGAACCCGTTGTAGTTCGTCAACGCGAGGTAGAAGGCCTGCGCGTACGGGCCGATCACGTAGATCAGGTACAGCACGACCGGTATCGCGAGAAAGCTGAAGACGAACGGATACTTGCCGTGCCGCATGATCTCTACGCTCCGCTCAGCGGGTGAACTTCTTGATGGAGCTGTCCTTCTTGATCGCGTCGGCCTTCTTCTGCATCCGGTCGACGAACTTGTCCGCGGTACCCCCGGCGTAGAACAGCTCGTTGGTGGCCGCCCGCAGTTCCTGGTCCAGATCCTTGTACCACCCGTCGAACAGGTAGTAGAAGGCGTCCTTGCCGGCCGCGGTCAGCGCGGTCGCGGAACTCTTCATCCCCGGCGGCAGATCCAGGCCTTCGGCGGCACCCTGGAGGACGGTCAGCGAGCCGGTCAGCTTGGTGAAGCCCTGCGCGCCTTCCTTGCTCAGCATCCGGCGGAAGTACTCCATGCCCCCCTTGGGGTTCTTGCCCTTGGCCGAGACGAAGAACGGCTCACCGGCCCCGGCCCAGATCGCCGTGACGGGCAGCTTGTCCGACGAGGTCAGGCTCGGGATCGGGAACATCGCGTACTCGAACGTGCCCGGCGTGTTGTCCTTCTGCTCGTTCTCCAGCCAGTTGCCGCTCGGGTAGGTCGCCAGCTTGTCCTGGTTCTGCTTGAGCTGTACCTCGGTGTGCTTGAGGCCCAGGAAGGACTTGTCGGTGTACTTCGCGCCGACCGCCGCCCACGCCTCGGCCGCCTTGTGCACCGAGTCGTTGGCCCACGCGCCATCCGCGAGGTTGTCGATGTTCTTGAGGATGTCGGGGCCGCCCAGCTTCGCGGCCGAGGTCAGGATCACCAGGTACTGGTAGTAGGCGGCGTTGGCACCCGCGTACCCGTACGGCGTGAGGCCGGCCGCCTTGATGGTGTCCAGCAGCGTGATGAACTCGCTCCAGGTCTTCGGCGCCTTCCAGCCCTTGGTGGCCCAGAGCTTCGCGTTGTACCAGATACCGTAGACCGTGGACACGTAGTTGAACACGTAGGACTTGCCGTTGAACATGCCCTGGTCGATGGTACCGGTGAGCAGGGTGTCCTTGACCTTCTTGTTCGGATCGTCGACCGAGGGCGCGGCCCACAGGTCGCTGAGGTCCTGCAGCTGATTGGCGTCGACCAGCGCGCCGAACTCCATCTGCTTGCTGCCGGAGTTGTCCACCACATCGGGCGGGTTGCCGCCGTTGAACCGGGGCTGGAGCGTGGTGGAGATCTCCTGGGTGCTGGACTCCTTCACGTCGGCGTCGGGGAACGCCTTCTTGTACAGCGGCACGTGCACGTCGGTGGCGTACTTGTCGCCGTAGCCGCCGGCGAAGATGACGACATCGAGCGCCGCCTTGGGGTCGACGCCGAGCGGGTTCTGCGCGCTCTTCGCTCCGGTCGCCCCTGCGGTGGAGCCACCCCCGCCGCCGGTCGCGCAGGCGTCGAGCAGGGCGGCACCGGGCAGCGCGACGAGGCTGGCCGCGGCGGCGTTGCGCAACAGGGTCCGCCGGCTGAAGGTACGGTCGCCGAACGGACTGGTCGGATTCTCAGGGGAAGAAGGCATTCTTCTCTCCTCGCTAGGGTCAGGGTCGTTCGTACGCTTGAGTCTGGCTACGGATACACGAGGTTAGGGGTCATCGTCATCCCCGCCGGGGATGTGCGCGGCGAGGCGGCGGGTCGCCACCGGGGCGCGCTTCATGACTCGTCCCGCCCGGCCCAATGGCCGGCCACGGCCCGGGCGGTCGCCTGGAACGCCGCGTGCGCGCTGTCGTGCGTGCGTTGCGCGACGGCGATGTAGAGCAGGTCGAGCACGACCAGCTGAGGATGGCGCCCGGACAGGGCGTCGGGCCGGAACGTGGTCGCCTGCATCGCGTGCAGCAGCACGATGTCGGCGACCTCGGCCAGCGGCGAGCGGGGGAAGCTGGTCAACGCGATCGTGGTGGCGCCGCTGCTGCCCGCCTCGGCCAGCATCTCGATGGTCTCCCGGGTCTGGCCGGTGTGTGACACGCCCAGGGCCACGTCGCCCTGCCGTAACAGAGCCGCGCTGGCCAGCCCGTTGTGCACGTCGGTCCACGACCAGGCGGCCAGCCCGATACGGTGCAGGCAGAGCTGCATCTCGGCGCCGACGAGTGCGCTGCCGCTGATGCCGTAGATGTCCACCCGGCTCGATGCGGCGATCGCGTCGGCGGCGCGTTCCACCGCGTGCAGGTCCAGCAGGGCCGAGGTGTCCGCCAGCGCCCGGGCGTCCGCCGCCATGATCTGGTGCAGGACCAGTTCCAGCGGGTCGTCGGGCTGGATCTCCCGGCCGATGTCGACCGTCCAGCCCGCCTGCCGGGCCGCCCGGCCGGTCTCGCTGGCGATGCTCAACCGCAGGTCGGCGTACCCGTCGAAGCCCAGCGCCCGGCAGAACCGGGTGACCGTCGCCGGGGAGGTGCCGCTGCGCTCGGCCAGCTCCACGATCGTCGCGCGGGCCGCCCCGGCGGGGTCGGTGAGCACCTGCTCGGCGACCCGCTGCAGGGCGCCGGTGAACTCGGTCAGCCGGGACCGGATCCGGACCAGGACGCCGTCGGAGGCACCCAGCGCCGCCGTCTCGGCCACTGCCGTGGTCGACGACGTCGGGTCGGGCTGGGTCATCGCGGCCACTCCATCAGCGGGAAAGCGCTCGGCGTTTGGTAAAACTTCTTACTAGCCGCCCATCTTGTCAAGCCTGTGGCAGAAGTTTTCAGATTCGTTATCTCGATGCGGCCGAACCGCGCCCAACGCCTGCACCTCCGACGTGCGGTCGAGCCGAAAGATCAGGCCGAGTCGACCTCGGCGATGGCCGTGGTAAGAATTCCCAGACCCTCCCGGGCCTCGTCCTCGGTCAGGGTGAGCGGCGGCCCCAGCCGGATGACGTTGCCGTACAGGCCGCCCTTGCCCAGCAGCAGCCCGCGCCGCCGGCACTCCTCGAAGACCCGCAGCATTGCGTACCCGTTCGGGGTGGTCGTGCCCGGCTCGACGAACTCCAGCGCCAGCATGAGCCCCTTGCCCCGCACGTCGCCGAGCACCGGGTGGCGCTGCACCAGCGGGCGCAGCCCGCCGAGTAGGATCCGGCCGACCCGGGCCGCGTTGCCCTGCACGTCGTGCGCGAGCAGGTAGTCCACGACCGCGTTCCCGCCGGCTGTGGTGAGCGGGTTGCCGCCGAAGGTGGAGAAGCTGATCGCGTTGACCGCGTTCATCACCTCGGCCCGCCCGACCACCCCGGCCAGGGCCAGCCCGTTGCCCACGCCCTTGGCGAAGGTCAGCAGGTCCGGGACGATCCCGTGGGCCTGGTAGCCCCAGAAGTGCTCGCCGGTGCGGCCCCAGCCGGTCTGCACCTCGTCGGCGATGAACAGCACCCCGTACTCGTCGAGCACCTTGCGGTAGCCGGCGAACAGGCCGTCGGGCGGGTAGGTGTAGCCGCCCACGCCCTGGATCGGCTCGGCGATCAGGCAGGCCACGTCACCGCTGGTCGTGGTAGCGATCACCTCCCGCAGGTCGCCGATCGCGGCCTCGACGAACTCCTCGTCGGTACGCCCGGCGAGCAGACCGCGCAGCCGCTCGCCGGAGTGCAGGAAGCTCACCCGCAGGGGGGACAGCGGCGACGCCGACCAGCTCCGCACGCCGGTCGCGCCCATCACCGCGAACGTGCGCCCGTGGTAGCTGTTGCGAAGGGCCAGGATCTGGTTGCTGCGCCGGTAGTTGGTCGCCACGAGCAGGGCGGCCTCATTGGCCTCGGTACCGGAGTTGGTGAAGAACACCCGCGCGTCCGGGATCCCGGACAGCCGGGCGATCTTCTCGGCCAGCTCGACCTGCGAGCGGATCAGGTACAGGGTCGAGGTGTGCAGCACGCCGGTGCGGATCTGCCGCTCCAGCGCCGCACGCAGCTCGGGCAGGTCGTAGCCGAGCATGGTGGTCAGCACGCCGCCGAAGAAGTCCAGGTAGGTGCGGCCGGCCGAGTCGGTCACCCGCCGGCCCGAGCCCGACACGATCTCGATCGGCTCGTCGTAGTACAGGGGCATCCACGCGGGCAGCGCCGCGCGGTGCCGGGTGAGCAGGTCGTCCGTCATGCCCTGCACGCTAGTCCCGGGTGAGCTCCCAGAACGCCACCGCGGCCGCGGCGGCCACGTTGAGCGAGTCCACGCCCCGGCGCATGGGGATGACCACCCGTTGGTCGCTGGCGGCCAGCGCCGCCCGGGACAGGCCCGGACCCTCGGCGCCGAGCAGCAGCGCCGGGCGGCGCCGGGCGGCCGGGGACAGCCGCTGGATGGGCAGCGCGTCGTGGGCCGGCGTCAGGGCCAGCAGCGTGTACCCCGCGGCGCGTACGGATTCCAGCGCGGCAGGCCAGGGTTCGAGCCGGGCGTAGGGCACCGCGAACACCTCGCCCATGCTCACCCGGACGCTGCGCCGGTACAGCGGGTCGGCGCACGAGGGGGACAGCAGCACGGCGTCCATCCCGAGCGCGGCGGCGCCGCGGAACACGGCCCCGAGGTTGGTGTGGTTGTTGACGTCTTCGAGGATCGCCACCCGGGTGGCCGCGGCGAGCACGGAACCCGCGTCGGGCAGCGGCCGGCGGTGGAACGACGCGAGGATGCCCCGGTGGACGTGGAACCCGGTGGTCTTCGCCAGCACCTCCTGGGTGGCGGCGTAGAGCGGGGCGTCGACGTCGGGTACCTGGTCGATCCGCTTGGCGTCGACGAGCAGCGAGCGGGGGCGGTACCCGGCCCGCAGCGCCCGGCCCAGCACCAGCTCACCTTCGGCGATGAACAACCCGTGCGGCGGCTCCCACCGGGTGCGCAGCTCCACGTCGGTCAGCGCGCGGTAGTCGGCGAGCCGCTCGTCGTGCGGGTCGGTGATGGTGATGGCGGCGGGCACCCGGCCATTGTGACCGGGTGCCCGCCGCGCCTTCGGGGTCAGGCCTGTTCGGCCTGGTCCACCCGGTCCATGTTGGTGCTGTACCCGGAGCTGTACGACGACGCCGACGGCAGGCCGCGTACCGCCTCCTTCTCGGTCTCCGCCGCGACGGCCTTGGCCTCGGCCAGGGCCTGGTCGAGCGCGGCCTGGTTGGCCTGCTCAACCGGCTCGGTCGTGATGGGGCCACCGGTGTCCTGGATCAGGCCGCCGAGCGCCCCGCCGATGCCCTCCAGCGCCCTGGTCAGCTCGGCCGGCACGATCCACACCTTGTTGGACTGGCCGGCCGCGATCTGCGGCAGCGCCTGCAGGTACTGGTATGCCAGGACCTTGGAGTCGGGGTTGGCCGCGTGCACCGCGTTGAAGACCGTCTGGATCGCCTTGGCCTGGCCCTCGGCCTGCAGGATGCGCGCCTCGCGCTCGCCCTGCGCCCGCAGGATCGCGCCCTGGCGGTCACCGTCGGCGGTGAGGATCTGCGACTGCTTGATGCCCTCGGCGTTGAGGATCGCCGCGCGGCGGTCCCGCTCGGCGCGCATCTGCTTCTCCATCGAGTCGCGGATCGATGGCGGCGGCTCGATCGCCTTGATCTCCACCCGGGTCACCTTGATCCCCCAGCGGCCGGTGGTCTCGTCCAGCACGCCGGACAGGTGCCGGTTGATCTCGTCCCGGCTGGTCAGCGCCTTCTCCAGGTCCATCGAGCCGATGACGTTACGCAGGGTCGTCACGGTGAGCTGCTCGATCGCCTGGAGGAAGTTGGCGATCTCGTAGGTCGCCCGGACCGGGTCCTGGACCCGAAAATAGAGCACCGTGTCGATGGATACGACCAGGTTGTCCGAGGTGATCACCGGCTGCGGCAGGAAGCTGACCACCTGCTCCCGCATGTCCACCTTGGTGCGCACCGCGTCGATGAACGGCATCAGCAGGTTCAGCCCCGGGGTCAGTGTGCGCTGGTACTTGCCCAGCCGCTCCACCACGTCCATACGCTGCTGCGGGACGACCCGTACCGACCTGAAGAGCGTGACGACCACGAACAGGACGATGAACGCGACGACAATGAGCAGTATGACTTCCAGCGGTCCCACCGCTACTCCTTCCACACAAGGGCGGTCGCGCCCTTGATCTCAATCACCCGGACCCGCTCCCCGGGCTCCATGACCTGGGTGACGTCGTAAGGCCGGGCGCTCCACATCTCGCCTTCGATCTTGATCAGGCCGTGATCGTTGTCGACCCGTTCGAGGACCAGGCCGGAGGCGCCCTCGATCGCGGCCAGGCCGATCGGCGCGGCGTCGGCGCTGTGCAGATGCCGCTGGATCATCGGCCGGACACCGGCCAGCGCGGCGGCCGAGATGACGCCGAACGCGAGCACCTGCAGCCACAACGGCAGCCCCAGGGCCGCCGCCGCGGCCGCCGCCAGCGCCCCGGCGGCCAGCATGAGCAGGACGAATGTAGAGGTGAACAGCTCCGCGATCGCGAGCGCCACCCCGATGACTAGCCACAACCAGGCCACACCACGATCGTGTCACGCCGGCGCACGTGCTGGTAACTCCGTCGGCCCCTGGCGTTGGCGGGATAGGTTCGGCACGCACTCAACGGAAGGGACCGCGCATGCTGCCCGAGACCACCCGCCGGGTCGACGAGATCGTCGCGGGCGCGCAGGCCACCGGACGGGCGCCCTCGCTCATCGCGGCGGTCGTGCGGGACGGGCGGCTGGCCCATGTCAGTGGCGCCGGGGAGACGCCACCGCCCGACCCCGACACCCAGTACCGGATCGGCTCCATCTCCAAGACGTTCACCGCGGCGCTGATCCTGCGGCTGCGCGACGAGGACCGGCTCGCCCTGGACGACCAGCTGTACCGGCACCTGCCGGGTACCCCCGTCGGCGGCGTCACCATCCGGCAGCTCCTCGGTCATGTCGGTGGCCTGCAGCGGGAACCCGCCGGGCAGTGGTGGGAGCGCTCGGCGGGCCGGCCGGTGCAGGGGCTGCTCGCGGAGCTCACCCCGGACAAGGCCGCCCTCCCGCCGTCCCCCACGTTCCACTACTCCAACGTGGCCTACGCGCTGCTCGGCGCGGTCGCCGAGCGGATCACCGGGCAGCCGTGGTGGGCGCAGGTCGAGAAGCGGTTGCTGGCCCCGCTGGACATGACCCGCACGACCTACGACGCGACCGAGCCGTTCGCGCGCGGGTACGTGGTACATCCGTGGCACGGCACGCTGCGCGAGGAGCCGCGGCACGACGCGGGCGCCATGGCGCCGGCCGGGCAACTTTGGTCCACGGCGGCCGACCTGGTCAGGTGGGCGGCGTTCCTGGCGGACCCGGACCCGTCGGTACTCTCCCCCGCCGCCGTGGCGCAGATGTGCGCGCCGGTGGCGATCGCCGACCCGGACGGCTGGACCGCCGGGCACGGGCTCGGGCCGCAGCTGTGGCGCCGGGGCGAGCGGGTCTACGTCGGGCACACCGGTTCGATGCCGGGATACCTCGCGGCGCTCGCGGTGCACCGGCCGTCACGGACCGGGGTGGTCGCGTTCGCCAACACGTACACCCTCGTGGGCAGCGCGATCGGCGGCCTGGCGATGACGCTGCTGAGCGCGGTCCTGGACCGGGAGCCGGCGCGGATCGCGCCGTGGCGCCCGGGCGTGGCCCCGCCCGCCGAGGTCGAGCCGCTGACCGGCCGGTGGTGGTGGATGGGCAAGGAGTTCGAGGTCTCCTGGGACGGCGGTATCGGCCGGCTGCTCATGCGCCCGCTGGCCAACCCGGCCGAGGTGTGGCGCTTCGCCGCCGACGGCACCGACCGGTGGCGCTGTCACTCCGGCATGAACGACGGGGAGATCCTCGCCGTGCGCCGCGACCCGGACGGCGCGGTCGAGGCGCTGGACGTCGCGACGTTCGTGTTCCGCCGGGCACCTATGATCGACTAGCCGCCCGCCGGGGCCGCTGGAAGGATTTCCGGCATGGCACCGACACCGCGCCGGCCCGCCCCGGGACCGCTTACGGCATCCCCGGCCAACCCCCGCTACTTCACCGTGGCCGGCACCGACGGCCCGGCGGTGTACCTGACCGGCTCGCACATCTGGAACAACCTCCACGACGGCCTCGGCCCGGGCCGCTCGTGCGTGGACCCGCCCGAGCGCAACGACTTCCCGGCCTACCTGGACTTCCTCACCGCGCACGCGCACAACTTCATCCGCCTGTGGCGCTGGGAGAACTTCCGCTCCCAGGCCGCCGGGGGCGGGTTCCACCTGTGCATGACCCCGCAGCCGTGGCCGCGTACCGGCCTAGGACACGCCGTGGACGGCAAGCCGAAGTTCGACCTGACCCGGGCCGACGAGGCGTTCTACAGCCGGCTGCGGGAGCGGGTCGCGGCGGCGGGCGCGGCCGGGATCTACGTCGCGGTGATGCTCTTCGAGGGTTGGGGGCTGCATCTGAGCGAGGGCGCCGACCGCGTCGAAGGGCACCCGTTCCACGCGGCCAACAACGTCAACGACATCGGCATCGCCTCGATCGTGGACTACCAGGTGCTCCCGCTGGACCCGCGGGTACAGGCGTTGCAGGAGGCCTACCTGCGCAAGGTCGTGGACACCGTGCACGACCTGCCCAACGTGCTCTACGAGGTGGCCAACGAGTCCTCCGGTGATCCGACCGACGACGAGGTCGGCGACTCGACCGGATGGCAGTACCAGGTGATCGAGTTCGTCCGGCGGTACGAGCACGAGATGGGATACGACCGGCACCCGATCGGGATGACCATGCAGTACCCGGTGCCGGACCAGAGCAAGGTCAACGACCCGCTGTTCACCGGGCCGGCCGACTGGGTGTCCCCCGGGTTCGACGACGCCATCCCGCCCGGCCAGCCCCCGAGCCCGCCGCCCCCCGACACCCGCTGGCACGTCGACCCGCCCGCCAACGACGGCACCAAGGTCGTGATCGCCGACACCGACCACTTCGCCCCGGGCGGAGGCGACGCGTTGTGGGCGTGGAAATCGTTCGTGCGCGGGCACCACCCGATCCTCATGGACTTCGGGATCATCGACGTGGTGCACCCGCTGGACCCGGCGCTCGGGGTACCGCCGTACGAGGCGTTCGAGCCGGCCCGGTACGCGATGGGCGACACCCGCCGGTACGCCGAGCGGATGGGCCTGGTCGACATGGTGCCGCGCGGCGATCTCAGCTCGACCGGGTACGCCCTGGCCAACCCGGGGGTGGAGTACCTCGTCCTGGCCCTGGGCGGCGGGCCGTTCCGCGTGATGCTGGCGGCGGGCACGTACGCGGTCGAGTGGTACGACGTGACGAGCCGGGAGACGGTCACCGCGGAACCCGTGACGGTCGAGGACGGCCCGGTAGACTTCACGCCGCCGGCCGCTCCGGCGGTGCTGTACCTCAGGTCGTGACGAAGTCGATGAGCCGTTCCATCGAGTTGACCAGCGGGGTCTCCACGTCCTTGTAGCTGCGTACCGTGGAAAGGATCTTCCGCCAGAGCGCGGCCGGCTCGGCGACCCCGAGGGCGGCGCAGACGCCCTCCTTCCAGGGTCGGCCGGGCGGCACCACCGGCCACGTGCGGATGCCCAGCCGCTGCGGCTTGACCGCCTGCCAGATGTCGACGTAGGGGTGGCCGGTCACCAGCACGTCCGGCGAGGTCACCGCCGCCACGATCCGGCTTTCCTTCGTACCGGTGACCAGGTGGTCCACCAGCACGCCCAGGCGCCGGCCCGGGCCCGGCCCGAACGCGCGCACCGCCTCGGGCAGCGCGTCGATGCCGTCCAGCGGCTCCACCACGACCCCCTCGACGCGCAGGTCGTCGCCCCAGATCCGCTCGACCAGGGCGGCGTCGTGCACCCCCTCGACCCAGATCCGGCTGGCCCGGGCCACCCGGGCGGGCCGGTCGGCCACGGCGATGGAGCCGCTGGCGGTCAGCCGCCGCTGCGTGCGGGGCGCGGCCACCGCCGGCCGGCGCAGCGTCACCGGTTGTCCGTTGAGCAGGAACGCCGCCGGGGCCAGCGGGAAGTTGCGCCGCTTGCCGAACCGGTCCTCCAGCACCACGGCGCCGGACTCGAAGCCGACCACCGCCCCGCAGAAACCGGACTCCGCGTCCTCGACCACCAGCTCCGGCTCGGCGTCGACCTCGGGTACCGTGCGCCGCCGGCGCCAGTCCCCGGCCAGGACGTCCTCCCCATACACGGGTATCGACGGTAGTGCCGATCGAGGCGGCGGGGGCGGTGCCGCGCCGAAGCCGGCGACGAGACACCAGGCGGTCACGCCACGTACCCTTGCCGGCATGTTCCCCGCAGCGCGGGCGGCGACCCTGACGGCGCGCCGCAGCACCCGCTTCGTGACCTGGGTCCGGTCCTGGCGTGCCGGCCTGGTCCCGTACGACGACGTGGCCGAGGAGATCGCCGACGGCGAGGAGCACCTGTCCGCGGACGCGCCCGGGACGTGGACCGAGGTCCCGCTCGGCGAGACCCTGAGCATGTTCGCCAAGCTGCACCCCGACGAGATCCGGGTGGTGCTGCCGGTGCCAGGCGACCCGCGCGGCCTGCCCGGACCGGGCGAGTTCACCGGTGCCGCACTGGTCGCCCAGGAGGCCGTGATCGCCGGGGGGTACGGGCTCGTGCCGGACGTACGCCAGCACACGTCCGGGTCCGGTGACGTGTTCGAGACCGTGCTGTGGCGGTGCTACGAGCTGCCCGACGGGTCGCGCGAGCGCGGGCCGGGGCCGGCCGAGGCCGAGGGGGAGCTCAACAGCGCGCTGGCCGAGGCGACCGCACAGCTCGCCCGGCTCGACGTGGCGCAGTGGCGGCCGGAGCTGGCCGGGGCCCTGGCCGCCCTGCGCAAGCCGGACTTCGTTGGCGACCTGCCGCCCGGCTACGACGCCCGGACCCGGCGCCTGTACGCCCGCGCCACGGTGCTCGACGGCGTCCTCGCGCTGGCCGGGCAGACCGCCCCGGGCGGCGCACTGACCGGCTACGAGGCCCAGCGCCGCGACGAGGCGCTGCGCCCGCTGACCACGGCGTGCCGCCGGGCGCTGGCCGCCGCCTGCAACGCCCCGCTCATCTGACGGAGGCGGTCGCCCGCGGTCCGGCTACGACGCCCCCGGACAGCCCCGCTCAGACCTCGTCGATGAGGTCGGCGACCGAGTCGATCATGCGGGACGGCCGGTACGGGAACCGGTCCACGTCGGCGCCGCGGCTGATGCCGGACAGCACCAGGATTGTCTCCAGCCCGGCCTCCAGCCCGCAGAGCACGTCGGTGTCCATCCGGTCGCCGATCATCGCGGTGGTCTCCGAGTGGGCCCCGATGGTGTTCAGCGCCGAGCGCATCATCATCGGGTTGGGCTTGCCGACGAAGTAGGGCTCCACGCCGGTCGCCTTGGAGATCATCGCGGCCACCGAGCCGGCGGCCGGCAGGATGCCCTCAATGGAGGGGCCGATCGGGTCGGGGTTGGTGCAGATGAACCGGGCGCCGCCCGAGATCAGCCGCACCGCCGTGGTGATCGCCTCGAAGCTGTACGTGCGGGTCTCGCCCAGCACCACGTACTCCGGGTCGAGGTTGGTCAGGATGTACCCGGCGTTGTGCAGCGCGGTGGTCAGGCCCGCCTCGCCGATCACGTACGCCGTCCCGCCCGGCCGCTGGTCCTGCAGGAACTGCGCGGTGGCCAGGGCGGAGGTCCAGATCGCGGTCTCCGGCACGGTAATGCCGATGCGGGCCAGCCGGGCCTGGAGGTCCCGCGCGGTATAGATCGAGTTGTTGGTCAGGATGAGGAAGGGCTTACCGGACTGCCGTAATCGCCCGATGAACTCGGGCGCTCCGGGTACCGGCTGGCCCTCGTGGACGAGGACTCCGTCCATGTCGGTCAGCCAGGACTCGACTGGCTTGCGTTCGGTCATGCGTAGCAGTGTTTCAGCCGGTTGTTGCCGGCCCGCGGCGCGGCGGCGCACAGCAACCGACGTCACAGAAGTCCCACGTCGGAACCGCCCCTAAAGCGGGACGAACCCCGCCGGGATCCAGGCGCTCGGCGACCAGCTCGCGGATCATCGCGACGAACCGGGGATCGTTGCCGGGCGTGGCTGCGCGCGCGAAGTCCAGGCCCAGCCGCTTGGCCGTCTGCGCGGCCTCGTTGTCCAGGTCCCAGAGGACCTCCAGGTGGTCGGAGATGAACCCGATCGGGCTCACCACCACGCTGGTGGTACCGGCGGCGGCCAGCGCCTCCAGATGGTCGCCCACGTCCGGCTCCAGCCACGGCACCTGCGGGGGTCCGGAGCGGCTCTGCCACACCAGGTCCCTCGGCAGGTCGGCCGCCGCCCCGGCCGCCACGAGCGCCGCCACCTCACGCAGCTGGGCCTCGTACCGCCCGCCGTGCGGGCCGGACGCCGCCGCCATCGCGGTCGGGATGGAGTGCGCGGTGAACACCAGCCGGGTGGTGGCCCGCCGCTCGGCCGGGAGCGTGGCCAGCGCCGCCCGGACCGCGTCCACGTGCGGCGCGATGTGCCCGGGGTGGTCGTGGTAGTGCCGCAGCTTGTGGATCACCGGAGCTCCGTCGCCGACCTCGACCCGGGCCCGCTCGATGTCCTCCAGGTACTGGCGGCACGACGAGTACGAGCCGTACGGGCTGGTCACGAACGCCAGCGCGCGGGTGACCCCGTCGTCGCGCATCTGCCGCACGGTGTCGGCCAGGTATGGCGTCCAGTTCCGGTTGCCCCAGTAGATCGGTAGGTCGACCCCGGTGCGGTCGAATTCGGGGCGCAGCGCCGCCAGCAGCGCCCGGCACTGGGCGTTGATCGGCGAGACGCCGCCGAAGTGCCGGTAGTGCTCGGCGACCTCGGCCAGGCGCTCCTCGGGGACGCCCCGGCCCCGGGTGACGTTGCGCAGGAACGGCATGACGTCGTCGGGCCCCTCCGGCCCGCCGAACGACACGAGCACGAACGCGTCGTACGTCACGTACCCTCCTCGTTCGCTCCGCGGCTCACGTCGGGTCGGCTCCCAGCATGTGGTACCCCCCGTCGACGTGCACGATCTCCCCCGTGGTGGCCGGGAACCAGTCGGAGAGCAGGGCGAGCACCGCCTTCGCGGCGGCCTCCTGGTCGGTGAGGTCCCAGCCGAGCGGTGCCCGGGCTGCCCAGGCGTCCTCGAACTTCTCGAATCCGGGGATGGACCTGGCAGCCATGGTGCGCAGCGGGCCGGCCGAGACCAGGTTGGCCCGGATGCCGTGCTTGCCCAGGTGCATCGCGAGGTAGCGGTTGGCCGACTCCAGCCCGGCCTTGGCCACGCCCATCCAGTCGTAGACCGGCCACGCCTTGGTGGCGTCGAAGGTGAGCCCGACCACCCCGGCACCCCGGTCCATCAGCGGCAGGCAGGCCACCGCGAGCGACTTGTAGGAGTACGTCGACACGTGCAGCGCGGTCGCCACGTCCTGCCACGGCGCGTCGAGGAACCCGCCGCCCAGGCAGCTCGGCGGGGCGTACCCGATGGAGTGCACCACCCCGTCGAGCCCGTCGACGTGCTCGCGTACCTTGCCCGGCAGCGCCGCCAGGTGCTCGTCGTTGGTGACGTCCAGCTCGATGAGCGGCGCGGGCGCGGGCAGCCGCTTGACGATGCGCTCCACCAGCGACAGCCGCCCGTACCCGGTCAGCACGACGGTCGCGCCGGCCTCCTGGGCGAGTTTGGCGGTCGCGAACGCGATCGACTGGTCGGTGATGATCCCGGTGACGAGCAGCCGCTTGCCGGCCAGCAGTGGTGACACGTGTGCGCTCCTCTCAGTGGCCCATGCCGACGCCGCCGTCGACCGGGATGACCGCCCCGGTGACGTACCCGGACGTGTCGCCGGCCAGCCAGGTGACCGCGCCGGCCACCTCCTCCGGCGCGGCGAACCGGCCGGCCGGGATCTGCGCGAGGTACCGCGCCTTGACGTCCTCGGCCAGCCCGGCGGTCATGTCCGTCTCCACGTAACCGGGCGCCACCACGTTGGCGGTGATGTTGCGCGAGCCCAGTTCCCGCGCGATCGACCGGGCCAGCCCGACCAGCCCGGCCTTGCTCGCCGCGTAGTTGGCCTGCCCCGGCGCGCCGAGGTGCCCCACGACCGAGGAGATGAAGATGATCCGGCCCCACCGGGCGCGCAGCATCTTGGCACTGGCCCGCTTGGCCATCCGCCACGAGCCGGTCAGGTTGGTCGCGACCACCCGGCCCCACTGCTCCTCGGACATCCGCAGCAGCAGCGTGTCGTCGGTGATCCCGGCGTTGGCCACCAGCACCTCGACCGGCCCCAGCTCCGCCTCGACCGCGGCGAACGCGAGGTCCACGGCGGCCGGGTCGGTGATGTCGCACTCGACCCCGAAGAGGCCATCATGTTGGCCAGCTCCGGCTGCGCCAAAACCCGGCTCGCCTACGCCGGGCACGGCGCGCCAATTCCCCCGGTGCGTCACCGCCACCCGGTCGCCCTGCTTGGCGAACGCCCGCGCGATCGCCAGCCCGATCCCCCGGTTACCCCCGGTGACAAGCACCGTACGTGACATGGCAGGTCCCTCGTGTGTTCGGACGGTTCGGAAGGAGCCTAGGCGGTGATTATCCGGCGGCGGCACTCGGGTACGATGGCGCACGGTTCCCATCCGGCCGACTCCAGGAGGTGATCGCTGTGCGAAGTAGCGATCCCCCGAGTCATATGGCCGGGCCCGGTCGTCAGCCGCGCTGACCTCATCCCCGTCGACGGCGGCACGCTTCGCGTGCGGGTCGGTCGTGGGGCGGGCCCGATCTGAGTCCGCCATCCACCGCAACGCCATCCTCGGGAGCCGTCATGAGCCGTTTCGCCGTACCCCTGGGCTTCACGCTCGCCGCGATCTGGGTCGCCTTCATCTTCGTGCTGGTCAGCGGTACCACGCATTGAGGTCAGGGCAGCCGGGAGGTCCACAGCAGGCTCATCCCGGCGGCCGCGAACGCGAAGAGCAGCGCGATTCCCACGTACCACTGGGTGATCTCGCGGGGCACCGTCCGGTACCCGATCGAGCTGCCCATGTCCTGGTACACCTGCTTGAGCTCGGTCAGGCTGGCCGCCTCGTAGTAGTGCCCGCGCGTGGTCTCGGCCAGCTTCTGCAGCGACGGCTTGTCCACCGGGACCCGCTGGGTCTGCCCCTGGATCGAGACCGTGCCGTTGTCGGTGCCGAACGCGATCGTGGAGACCGGCACGTTCGCGGCCGCCGCCGCGGCGGAGGCGTCCTCGATCGGCCGGCCGGCCGTGCGGTACCCGTCCGAGAGCAGCACGATCCGGGCCGGCGGCGCGCCCGTCGCGCCGTCGGTCGGTACCGCCTGGATCGCGCTCAGGCAGGTGAAGACCGCCTCGCCGGTGGCGGTGGCCTCGGCGAGCTGGAGCCCGTCGATGGCCTGGAGCACCGCGGACTTGTCCTTGCCCGGCGAGACCAGCACGCTGGCCGCCTTGGAGAAGGCGACCAGCCCGATGTTGTACGAGTCGGGCAGCGTCTTGACGAACTCCTTGGCCGCCTCCTGGGCGGCCTGGATCCGGTTGGGCGCCACGTCGTCGGCGCGCATGGACAGTGACACGTCGATGGCGATCATCACGGTCGCGCGTTCCAGCGGCTGCTTGGCGTCGGTCGACGGGCGGGCCAGGGCGCACGCCAGGGTCAGCAGGGCGAGCAGGAACGCGCCCGCCGCGAGGTGGCGCCGGTAGCCCAGGCCCTTGGGCGCCAGCGTCTTGAGCAGCTCGACGTTGGTGAACCGGACCGCGTAGGAGCGGCGGCGGTACTGCCGCCAGACATAGACCGCGGCGAGCAGCAGCACCGGGACGACCGTCACCAGCCACACCGGTTCGAGGAATCTGATCATCGTGTGGTCCCCCTGGTGCGCGCGTGCCGCTGCGCGGCGACGAAGCGCACGATGTCCAACAGCCAGTCCCGGTCGGTGCGCAGGCGCAGGTGGGCGGCGCCGGCACCGCGGATCGCGGCGGCGATGGCCGCGCGCTGCGCCGCCGCCCCCGCCGCGTACTTGGCCCGCAGCGCGGGATCCCCCGTGTGCACTTCGTGCAGCCGCCCCGTCTCCGGGTCCACGAACTCCATCACGCCCGCGTCGCCGAGCTCCAGCTCACGCGGGTCGACGATCTCGATAGCCAGAAGGTCGTGGCGGACCCCGAGCTTGCGCAGCGGGCGTTCCCACTGCGCCGGCGGTACCAGGAAATCGGAGATCACCACGGCCAGGCCGCGCCGCCGGGGCGGGCGGACCAGCGCGTCGACCAGCGCGCCCAGGTCGGCCCGGCCCGGCCGGACGGCGGTCTTCGCGACCGCCCGGACCAGACCCTGCGCGTCCTTGCGCCCCGGCCGGGCGGGCAGCCGGGTGACCTGGTCGCCGGTACCGACGACGGCGCCGATGCGGTTGCCGCCGCGCACGGTGAGGTGGCTGATCGCGGCCGCCGCGGCCACCGCGAGGTCCCGCTTGAGGCAGGTGGCGGTGCCGAAGTCCAGGCTGGCCGACAGGTCCACCGCCATCCACGTCTCCAGCTCCCGGTCGGCGACGGTCTGGCGGACGTGGGCGACGGTGGTGCGCGCGGTGACCGGCCAGTCCATCCGGCGCACGTCGTCGCCCGGGCGGTACTCCCGCGACTCCCCCGGCTCGGTGCCCGGCCCGGGCAGCAGGCCGAGGTAGTCGCCCTGCAGCAGGCCGTCGAGCTTACGGGTGATCAGGAGCTGGAGCTTGCCCAGGACCGGCTCGGCCCGCCCCGCGTCCAGCGGGAGCACCGCGGACTCGGCCCGACCGGGGGCGGGCTGGCCCGGCCGGCGGCGTAGCCGGTTCAGACCCGTCACACGTTCCCGCACCGTGACTCCCGCTCGCTGCGCTCGCTCACCGTGACTCCCGCTCGGTCACGCCGGTCGTCCGGTGGCGGGCCACGTGGGGGTACGGGTGGGCGTGCCGCCGTAGGTCAGCGGCCGGTGGCCCGGCGCCGCGGTGGCCGCCTGCTGCCGGGGCGCGACCGTGGGCAGCGGCACGGTGGCCAGCACCCGGTCGATGATCCGGTCGGCCGGGATGTCGTCGGCCAGCGCGTCGTAGGAGAGCACCAGCCGGTGGCGCAGGATGTCCGGCGCGATGTCCTGCACGTCCTGCGGCAGCGCGTAGTCGCGCCCGCGCAGTAGCGAAAGCGCCCGCGCGGCGCGCACGATGCCGAGCGAGGCCCGGGGGCTGGCGCCGTACTGGATGAGCTGCGCGACGTCGCCCATGCCGTGGTCGGCCGGCGCGCGGGTGGCCAGGACCAGCCGTACCGCGTAGTCGACCAGCGCGTTGTGCACGAACACCTCGTCGGCCCGACCCTGCAGGGTGATCAGTTCGCTGGTCTGGAACACCTGGGCGGGCTCGGGCGGGGACACGCCCATCCGGTAGACGATCTCACGTTCCTCCGCGTCGGTGGGGTACCCGACGTTGATCTTCATGAGGAACCGGTCGCGCTGCGCCTCGGGCAGCGGGTAGACGCCCTCCTGCTCGATCGGGTTCTGGGTGGCCATGGTGAGGAACGGGCGGGGTACCTCGTAGGTCTGCCCGCCGATCGAGACCTGCTGCTCGGCCATGACCTCCAGCAGCGCCGACTGCACCTTGGCCGGCGCCCGGTTGATCTCGTCAGCGAGCAGGAAGTTGACGAAGACCGGCCCCAGCTCGACGTCGAACTTCTCGGCGCTCTGCCGGTAGATGCGGGTACCGACGATGTCGGCCGGCACCAGGTCGGGCGTGAACTGGATCCGCGCGAAGGTGCCGCCGACCACCTTGGCCACGGTCTCCACGGCCAGCGTCTTGGCCACCCCCGGTACCCCTTCGAGCAGGCAGTGCCCGCGGGCGAGCAGGGCGACGAACATCCGTTCGATCATCCGGTCCTGCCCGACGATGACTCGCTTGACCTCGAACAGCGCGCGTTCGAGCAGGGATGCGTCCTGCGCCGGGGTACTCGGCGTCGCACCGTTGCCGGTGGCGGCGGGGCTGCCGCCGGAGGCGGTCGGCGGGGTCGGGGGCGGGGTCGGCTGGGCCACCGGTCCTCCACGTGCGGTCGTCCGGACGGGTACCGCCGGGCGGCTGGACTGCGCCCGACTGTCCTAGCTTGGCACGCTCCACCGACCGGCCGCTCGGCGACTCCGTCGGCGTCGCGGGGCCGGGCCCTCGTGGAGCGACCAGCGCCGATCAGCTTGCCAGATTTCGCCGAATGGGCACGCGCTACGGGTAGACACCGGGGGCGGGTGCGTGGGTACCATTTCAACCGTCGCCGGGCGGCTTCCCCCGTGGCCGCCCGGCGACTTCACCATTTCTAGGGGATCCCCGCGCGTGACCGACGAGCTGCTCCGCTGCTCCGCCAAGGGGTGCCGGGCCCCCGCCGAGTGGGCGCTGCGCTGGAACAACCCGAAGCTGCACCCGCCCGAGCGGCGCAAGACCTGGCTGGCCTGCCCGGCGCACCGCGACTCGCTGAGCGGGTTCCTCGACGCCCGCGGCTTCCTGCGCGAGGTCGACGCGCTGTAGGCGGCGGCACATCGGCGTCGATACCATCGCCGCATGGCGACAAGCGTGGCGGTTCTGGGTACCGGCATCATGGGCGCACCGATGGCCCGCAACCTCGCGCGGGCCGGATTCGAGGTCCGCGTCTGGAACCGGACCCTGGACAAGGCGCGCCCCTTGGCCGAGGACGGGGTACGGGTGACCGACAGCCCGGCCGAGGCCGCCGGTGACGCCGAGTTCGTCCTGACCATGCTCGCCGACGGGGCAACGACCGCGCAGGTCATGGACCAGGCCGCAGCCGGCCCGGACGCCGTCTGGCTGCAGATGGGCGCGATCGGCAGCGAGTGGACCCGGCGCCTGGCCTCGACCACGGACCTGGTGTTCGTCGACGCGCCGGTGGCCGGCAGCGACGTCCCCGCCCGGGACGGCACGCTGGTCATCCTCGCCTCCGGGCCGGACGAGGTGCGCGACCGGGTGGCGCCGGTCTTCGACGTGCTCGGCCGCAAGACGCTGTGGCTGGGCCCGGCCGGCGCGGGCACCGCCCTGAAGCTGGCGATCAACAACTGGGCGATCGTGCAGATCGAGGGCATCGCCGAGTGCCTGGCCCTGACCTCGGCGCTGGGCGTGGACCCGGCGCACCTGCTCGACGCGCTGGCCGACCTGCCGCTCGGCTCGCCGTACGCGGTGGCCAAGGGGCGCGCGATGCTCGCCGGCAAGCTCGACCCGGGCTTCCCGCTCCGGCTCGCGGTCAAGGACGCCGGCCTGGTCCTGGAGGCGGCCATCGACACCCGGGTGGACGTACCGCTGATCGAGGCGCTGCTGCCCAAGTGGCGGGAGGTGGTCCGGGAGGGGTACGGCGACGAGGACCTGGCCGCCGCGGTACGCCGGTACGACCTCACCGCGCCCTGACCGGCCGCGCCACCGACGGGCCGGGCCTGCCCGTGCGCCCGACCCGGCGCCAGTAGGCTGCGGACATGGAGCTGGAACCGGGGCTCTCCGCCCGGGTGGCGCTGACCGTCACCGACGCCGACACCGCACAGACGTTGGGCTCGGGCGACGTGCCGGTCCTCGGCACCCCCCGGGTGCTGGCGCTGGTCGAGGCCGCGTCGGTCCGGGCCACCGCCCGGTACCTCCCGTCGGGCACCACAACCGTGGGCACCCGGGTGGAGCTGGAACACCTGCTCGCCACGCCGGTCGGTGCCACGGTGACCGCCGAGGCCCGGTTGTCCACTGTGGACGGTCGACGGCTGGCGTTCGCCGTCACCGTGCACGACGGCGACCGGCTGGCCGCCCAGGGCACCGTCGAGCGGGCCCTCGTCGACCGGGAACGCTTCCTGGCCAAGGTGTCCCCGTGACCGGCTTTGCCGAGATCGCGGACCGGGTGTACCTGCTGCGGTACCCGGTCCTCGACGTCAACGTCACGCTCGTGGTCGGCGACGGAGCGGCGCTCCTCGTGGACACGCTGTCCACGGCGGACCAGGCGGCCGAGCTGGCCGAGGCGGTGCGGGCGGTCACCGGGTACCCGCTGACCATCGTCAACACCCACCACCACTTCGACCACTGCTTCGGCAACGCCACCCTCGCCGGGCCGGACACGCCCGTGTGGGGCCACGAGGCGGCCGCGGCGCACCTGCGCGAGCGCGGGGCGCACTGGCAGCGCGCGTGGTACCAGGAGTGGCTCGACGTCGACCCGGAGCTGGCCCAGGGGCTGGCCGAGGCGACGATCCGGCCGCCCGACCGCACGGTCCGCACGGACGCGGCCGTCGACGTCGGGGGGCGCGCGGTGCGGCTGCGCCATCTCGGGCGCGGGCACACCGACGGTGACCTCGTGGTGTGGGTACCGGATGCCGACCTGGTCGTCGCGGGCGACCTCGTGGAGGAGAGCGGCCCGCCGTCGTTCGGCGGCGACGCCTATCCGCTGGAGTGGCCGGAGACCCTGGCGGCGCTCGTCCACGACCTGTCCCCCACGACCGTCGTGGTGCCCGGGCACGGCGCACCGGTCGACCGGGCCTTCGTGCAAGCCCAGCACGACCGGCTCACCGAGCTGGACTGGCTGATCCGGGACGGGCACGCCGACGGCGCGCCGGAGCGCGCCGTGGCGGCCAGGTCACCGTTCGGCGCCGAGCCGTCGCTCGTCGCGGTCCACCGGGGGTACGCCGAGCTGTCCGGCCGCGTGTGACGCGCGCCGGTCCCGGTAGTGCCCGAAGGCGGTCAGCGCCAGCCCGACCACCGCCCACGCCCCGAGCACCAGGGCCGGACCGGTGGCGCGGGCCCCGTCGAAGAACGCGACCGAGCGCAGCAGCGTGCCGCCCGCGCCTGGGGGCAGGTACTGGCCGATCGCGCCCCAGGGCTGGGGCAGCAGCTCGGGCGCGGAGGTCAGCCCGGAGATCGGGTTGCCCAGCAGGAACACGACCAGCACGCCCAGGCCGATGCCGGGCCGGCCGAGGGCGGCGCCCAGGCCGGAGAGGGCCGCGCTGACCGCGAGCGCCAGCAGCGCCACCGCACCGGCCTCGGTGAGGTAGCTACCGGTGAGCACGCCGAGCCAGTGCAGCACGGCGGTGGCGACCAGCCCGGCGAACACCGCGAAGACCAGCACGCCGACGACCCGGGCCAGGTGCGCGCGCACCGCGAACAACAGGCCGATGCCGGCCGCCAGGCTGGTCATGACGAGCGGAAGGAACCCGGAGGCGAAGCCGGCGCCCCGGGGGTCGTCGCGCGGGGCGGGTACCACGTCGACGACGGGTACCGGCTGGCCGTTGCCGAGCTGCTGGGCGGCCTGGGTGAGCAGGGCGGTGACCGTCGGGCCGGCCGCGGACGCGACGTGCAGAACGGGGCCGGTGCCGCCCACGACGAAGGCGGCGTAGGCGGTCCGGTCGCGCAGCGCCTGGTCGGCGGCTGCCGCGTCGGGCACGGTGGTGACGGCGAACCCGCCGGGCCGCCCGGCGTGCAGCCGTTGGGTGATGGTCTCCGTCGCCTGGGCCGGACCGGCCACGACGACCGGCAGGTCCCGGGGCGCGGTCTTCCCGGCCGGCCAGGCGAACCAGAGGATGAGCAGGCCCTGGAGCACGACCACGCCGAGCGCGAGCAGGCCGGCGACGGCGGCGGGCGGAGGCTTGGCAGCCATGGTGATCTCCTAAGCGAGCGATCGTTCGTTTATGCTGCCTCTCCGTCGTGGCGCTTGTCAAGAACGAGCGTTCGTTTTAGATTAGCCCCGTGCCCCGCGTCTCGGAAGCCCACCTCGCCGCCCGCCGGCAGCAGATCCTCGACGCCGCCCGGCGGTGCTTCCTGCGCAACGGCTTCCACAGCACCTCGATGCAGGACGTGATCGCCGAGGCGGGCCTGTCCGTCGGCGCCGTGTACCGGTACTTCCGCAGCAAGACCGAGATCATCGCGGCGATCGCCGAGGGCTACGCCATCGAGGTCAAGCATGTCCTCGGCGACCTGCCCGTCGACCGGGGCCACGGGCTCAGCGAGGTCATGCAGCGCGCGGTCGAGGTCATCGACGCCAACGTCGGCCCCGACGGGATGATGCGCCTGGCCGTGCAGGTGTGGGCCGAGGCGATGCGCGACCCCGCGGTCGCCGCGGTGGCTAGGCAGATATACGGCACCATGCGCGGCAACTTCGTCCAGCTCGCCCAGCGCGCGATCCGGGCCGGCGAACTGCCCGCCGACGCCGACGCGGAGGCGGTGGGCGCGACGCTCTTCTCGCTCGTCCTGGGATACGCGCTGCAGCGCATGCTCACCGGCCAGCCCGACCTCGAGGGGTACCGGCGCGGGCTGCGCGCCCTGCTCGGCCGGTGAATGCTGTCGGAGATCCGGCCGCTGCGCATCGTCGGCACCGGCCAGCACGGCGCGAGCTGGATCACCTTCGCGGTCGACGGGCGTGGAGCAGACCGGCATCAGCTTCGTCGACCTCGACGACGCCGGACTGGTCGCGCGGATCGCCGACTTCTGGCCGGTGCCCTACGAGCCGCCGCCCGGTCGCGAGCACCTCGTCGAGGGCTACTGAGCCGGGCCGTTCACGCCGAGCCGCTCACGCCGAGCCGCTCACGCCGGGCCGCTTACACCGGGCGGTCGCGCTCGGCGGGGTAGACCGCCTCGAAGACGGTCAGCGGGTCGAGGTGCAGCCGCGCGCTGAGATGGGCGCTCAGGGCGGCGGCGTGCCGGGTGTCCCGCTCGCCGACCTCGGCGACGATGGGTGCGGCGGCGCGCAGCGCGTTGATGCGGCCTTCCGGCTCGTCGAGGCGGAAGCGCGCCAACCGGTGGTCGACGACCAGCTCGGCGAGGGAGACCCGGGCGCGCTCCAACAGGGGCACGGCGGCGTGGCGGAACCGGGCGATCAGCCCCGCCGGGTCGGTACCCGGCGGCAACGCCAGCGCGTCCACCGGGCCGGGCCAGTCCCGGGTGAGCCCGTAGGCCCGGTCGGCGGCGCCCTGCCCCGCCGCGTCCGCGTCGAACGCGACCACCAGCGGGGTACCCGGCACCAGGGTCTCGCGCAGCAGCCGCACCTGATCGACGGTCAGCGCGGTCCCGCACGGCGCGACGGCAACGTAGGACGCGCCGGGCAGCCAGTGCCGCAGGCACGCCACGGCGAGCACGTCGGTCGGTCCCTCCACGAGCAGCACCGCGCTGGGCGGCGGGTCGCCGCCCAACTGCTCGGCCAGCCCGAAGAGCAGCCGCTTCTTGCGGTAGATCGCGGTGGTGATGGTGTTGCGGTACTTGGGCACGTCCGGGCGGCCGGACAGGTCGCGCGTGGTGAACCCGACGACATCGCCGTGGCGGTCGCGCACCGCAAACGTGACCCGGTCGCGGAAGACGTCGATGACCGCGCCGGTCCGCGACGTCGTGGCGAGGCCCGCCTCGAGCAGCTCCCGGTCATGGAAACCCTGGGCGTGCAGCGCGTCGCGCAGCTCGGTCCAGCCGGCCGGGGCGTACCCGACCGTCCACGGTGGACAGTTGGCGGTCGTCGCGGACACGCCCCGGCTGTGCAGGTAAGCCAGGGCGGGCAGGTGGCCGGGCAACCGGGCCTGGTAGAACGCGGTCGCGGCGGCGTGCGCGGCGAGCAGGCGCCGCGTGTCCACCTCGCGCATCGACCGCACCATCCCCATCCAAGGATGCCCGAGACGCGCGCGGGTCCGGGGCCGCCGTCGACCCCGGACCCGGTAGGCCCGCTCAGTTCACCACGATCACCTGGAACGTGGCGTCGTTGTTGGCCTTGGTGTCCATGGTCCCGCCGCCGTCGGACCGGATCCCCGACACGGTGGCCTTGCCGGGGGGCTGCGGTCCTTCGAAGCCCGCGCTGCCCACCGTCGTGTACTGGAAGGTCAGCGTCACCGACCGGCCCGCCGCGGGGGCGGCGGCGAGGTCGCACGAGTTGACCTCCAGGGCCGGCGGTACGCCCCGCAGCGTGCAGGTCACCCCGGCCGGTGGGTCGACGTGCAGCGAGTCGCCGGTGAGCAGATCGAGGTGCGCTCGTGGTGGCGAACCCGGACCGTTGTTGGTGACCGTGACGGTGAGCGTGCCGTGCCGCGCCCCGCCGGTGACCGGACCCAGGCGCAGGTCGCTCGCGGTCACGGTCAGGTCGGCGATGTTGGGGTTCGGCGGGAAGATCGTGGGCCCGCCGCTCTGCCGGAACCGGCTGCCGTCCCAGGTGTACGACCGCCACTGCCGCTGGGTCAGCGCGGCCACCTCCGAGGTCTGCAACGAACCGACGTCGCCCACCTCGACGCCAACCCCACCGCCCGCGTCGGCCCGGATGCCCAGCACCGACCTGACCACGCCGCTGCCCCCGCCGACCACCTGGCCGAGCGTGACAATCTTCCCGCTGGGATCCCGGTCGACCACCAACACCTGCTCCGAACCGCCCTGAACCCAGCAGGACAGCAGCACGGCCGTCTCGGCGAGACCATCGCGGTCCACGTCGACGGGCACGGTCTTGAGGATCTCCATGGTGAGACCGGGCGGGGCGCCCGGGCCGTGGACCGGGGTCTGCCGGCCCTCGAACCGGAACAGTCCGCTCGGGCAGCCGGGCATCGCGCCGGCCGGCCACGCGGGGATGTCCACTGTGGACCGGGCCAGTTCGTCCAGCTCGATCGGCGCCAGTGTCGCGGCCGACGGCGGTGCCGACGTGCCGGCAGCGGACTCCGACGGCTGCGGGGTCGCCGAGGTCGACGACGCCGGCCCGGGTGGTGTCGGCCCGACATGCGGCCCGCGGACCGCCCAGGCGACCACCGGTACGGCGACGACCAGTGCGGCCGCGGCCCCGATCACGGCCATCCGGATGCTCTGCCGGCGGTTCGCGATCGCCACCACCCGGGCCCGGTCCGGCGCCGGCGCCGCCATCGACGCGACCGTCTCGAACTGCGCGAACGAGGTGCGCAGCAGGTTCTCCGTCTCGTAGTCAGACATTGCGGGCCTCCCCCCGGGCATCGCTCAACTGGGCCGCGAGTGCGGCCCGCCCACGGTGCAGCCAGGACTTGACGGTTCCGTCAGGCACGTTCTCCTGCTGCGCTATCTCGGCGACCGACAGGTCGGCGAGGTAGTGCAGGACCACGGCCCGGCGCTGGTTCGGTGGCAGGGTGGCGAGGGCGTCGCGCAGGGCCACCCGGTCCGGCGACGGCTCGGCGACGTAGGACTCCCGGTGGGTCCGCGCGAACGCCCGGAAGTGGCGCAGCTGCCGCCACCGGTTGGTGGCCAGGTTCCAGGCGACCCGGCGGACCCACGCGGCCGGGTCGTCGTACTCGGACAGCTTGGCCCAGCGGGGCAGCGCCCGCGCGAAGGCCTCCTGGACCACGTCCTGCGCCTGGGGCATGTCTCCGGTGTACGCGTAGAGCTGCACGACCAGGCGCTGGAAGTGGTGGAGGTAGAAGTCGTCGAAGTTGGTCCAGCCGGCGCCCTCACCCGGCGGTACCACGTGGAACCGCTCCGGCCGGTTCCCGCGCGCCGGGCGTGAGGGGTCCCCGGGCCCGGCGCCACGCGCTGTGATCACCTGCTGCTCCTCCCCCGCGACCGGGCGGTCCGGTCGGGCACCACCGACACAATCGGGGAAGGCGAACGGTTGCGCCCTGTCGGTCAGGCGACGACCGAACCCACCACCGGCTTGGTGAGCAGGGCCGACTGGGCCCGGGTGATGCCCGGGTCGAGCGAGTGCTCGACGAAGATCGCGTGCCAGACGCAGAACACCAGGACCGTCCAGACCTTCCGGGAGTGATCGGCGTCGCCGTGCTTGTGCTCCTCCAGCAGCCCGCGCGCGTAATCGAGGTCGAGCAGCCCACCGGCGCCGGAACGGTCCAGGATGTCGTGCGCCCAGTCGTACATGTCGGCGCGCAGCCAGACCCGGGTCGGCGTGGGGAAGCCGAGCTTCTTGCGGTTGACGATCGCCGGGGGCACCACGTCGCGCAGCGCCTGCCGCATCGCGTACTTGGTGTCGGAGGAGTGCGGCGGCAGCTTGAGGTCGACCGGCACGGTCGCGGCCACCTCGAACACCTCGCGGTCCAGGAACGGCACCCGCAGTTCCAGCGAGTGGGCCATGGACATCCGGTCGGCCTTGACGAGGATGTCCCCACGCAGCCAGGTGTAAAGGTCGACGTACTGCATGGTGGTCACCGGGTCGAGACCCGCGGCCGCCGCCTCGGCGTAGACCGGCGCGGTCACGTCGGTGTAGCGCACCCGCTCGTCGTAACGGCGCAGCAGCTTGCGCTTCTCGGCCTCGGTGAACATCCGGGCGTTTCCGTAGTAGCGCTGCTCCAGCGGGGTGGTACCGCGTTCCAGGAAGCTCTTGCCCTTCACCCCCTCCGGGATGACCGAGGCGACCTTGCGCAGCCCGCGCTGCACCGGGTCGGGCAGCCGGTGGACGGCAGCGAGTGAGAGCGGTTCGCGGTAGATGGTGTACCCGCCGAAGAACTCGTCGGCGCCCTCACCGGACAGCACCACGGTCACGTGCTCGGCGGCCTTCTTGGCCACGAAGTACAACGGGACCAGCGCGGGGTCGGCCACCGGGTCGTCCAGGTGCCAGACGATCTTGGGCAGCGCGTCCATCATGTCCTGCGGCCCGATCTTCGTCGGGATCGTGGTGACCCCGAGGTGCGCGGCGGACTCCTGAGCCACTTCGATCTCGGAGTACCCCGCGACGTCGTACCCCACCGTGAAGGTCAGGATGTTCGGGTTGAACTCCCGGGCCAGCGCCACCACCGCGGTGGAGTCGATGCCGCTGGACAGGAACGCGCCGACCGGGACGTCCGAGCGCATGTGGATCCGCACGGCCTCGCGCAGCGTGGCCTGGATCCGCCGGTACAGGTCCTCGGGCGCGCTGGTGGAAGTGGGCCGGAACGCCGGCTGGTAGTACCGCCGGGTGGCGAACACGCCACCGGCCCGGTAGGTGAAGCACTCCCCCGAGCCGACCCGCCCGATGCCCCGGTGGAGCGAGCCCGGCTCCGGCACGTACTGCAGCGTCAGGTAGTGCGACAGCCCCGCCTGGTCGACGCCGTCGTCGCCGGCCTGCGCGGCGGGCGCGAAGGGCAGCAGCGCCTTCTTCTCGCTGGCCAGGTAGAGCCCGTCCGGCGTGGTCAGGTGGAACATCGGCTTGATGCCGTAGGGGTCCCGGGCACCGAAGACCAGCCGCTGCTGGGTGTCGACGATGACGAAGGCGAACATCCCGCGCAGCCGCTCGACCACCGACTCGCCCCAATGGTGGAAGCCGGCGACGATGACCTCGCCGTCCCCCTGGGTGTCGAACCGCGCACCGTGCTCCCGGATCAGCTCCTCGCGCAGCTCGATGTAGTTGTAGATCTCGCCATTGAAGATCAACTGGTACCGGCCGTCGGCGTAGGGCAGCGGCTCGTGGCTGCCCTTCACGTCGATGATCGACAGGCGCTTGTGGCCGATGATGGCGTCCCGCCCGACGACCTCCACCCCGGTCTCGTCCGGCCCCCGGTGGTGCAGGCTCTCCAGCGCCTCGGCGATGGCCTGCTGGTATGCCTGCGCCTCGCCGCGCGCGCTGATGAAGGTCAGGATCCCGCACATGGCGAGCATCCTAGTGCCCACCCGCACACACCGGAGCCGCGCTAAGTTCGGGGGATGGCGGAGACGGAGAAGGACACCAAGCCGGCCGGTACCGAGTCGCACGACCCCGACCACCCCGAGAAGCTGCTGGAGTTCATGCGCACCGGCTGGCTTGACACCGGGCTCGACGTTGCACCGGTACCCCAGGCGCCGCACTACGCCAAGCGCCGAGCCGCGGTGGCCGAGGCCTTCCCGGGCGAGGCGCTGGTCATCCCGACGGGCACCGAGCGGGTACGCGCCAACGACACGGTCTACCCGTTCCGGCCCGGTACCGACTTCGCCTACCTGACCGGCGACCACGACCCGGACTCCGTCCTGATCATCCGCCCGGGCGGGGAGGCCACTCTGTACATGCGGCCGCGCTCCCCGCGGGACACCGACGAGTTCTTCCGCAGCCGCCACGGCGAGCTGTGGGTCGGCCGCCGGCACACGCTGACCGAGAAGGCCACCGAGCTGGGCGTCGAGACCGCCCACCTGGACGCGCTGCCCGGCGCCCTCGACGACCTGGCCCCGGGCCACACCCGCGTCCTGCGCGGCCTCGACCCGGCCGTCGACCAGGCCGTGCTCGGCAAGGCCGAGCGCGACACGGAGCTCGCCCAGACGCTGTCGGAGCTGCGGCTGGTCAAGGACGAGTGGGAGATCGCCCAGCTCCGCGACGCGATCGCCGCCACCGTCCACGGGTTCGAGGACGTGGCCCGGATCCTGCCCGCCGACCGGCCGGTCGCCGAGCGGCTGCTGGAGGGCGTGTTCGGGATGCGGGCCCGGCACGACGGCAACGACGCCGGGTACAGCTCGATCGTCGGCGCCGGGCGGCACGCGACGATCCTGCACTGGACCCGCAACACCGGCCACACCAGCCCCGGCGAGCTGCTGCTCATGGACATGGGCGTGGAGAACCGGGCGCTCTACACCGCCGATGTGACCCGGGTGCTGCCCGTGTCGGGTACCTTCACCCCGCTGCAGCGCCGGATCTACGACCTGGTGCACGCGTCGCAGCAGGCCGGCATCGACACCATCGCGCCCGGGGTGAAGTACGACGACGTGCACCAGGCGTGCATGCGCGTGCTCGCCGAGGGCCTGCACGACCTCGGGCTGCTGCCGGTCAGCGTCGACGAGGCGATGGACAAGCAGTCCACCGTGTACCGCCGCTGGACGCTGCACGGCTTCGGCCACATGCTCGGCATGGACGTGCACGACTGCGCCCGCGCCCGCAAGGAGCGCTACCGCGACGGCACGCTCGGCGAGGGGTACGTGCTGACCGTCGAGCCCGGCCTGTACTTCCAGCCCGAGGACGACCTCGTGCCACCGGAGCTGCACGGGATCGGGGTCCGCATCGAGGACGACGTGCTGGTCACCGCCCAGGGCGCCGAGGTGCTCTCGGCCGGCCTGCCGCGCGCCTCCGGTGACGTGGAGACCTGGCTGGCCGCCCAGCGCGACGCGGGGCCGCGCCTGCCCAACTGAGGCTCACCCCGCCGGAGCCAGTCAGGTGGCCGACACTTTGCTGCGCCCCCCGCCGGCCGCGCCGACCATGTGACCATCCCGTCCCCCTGCGGAAGGCGCACCGTGCCATGGCATCCGGAACCCTGATCCTCCTCGTGCTCGGCGGCCTGGTCTGCCTGGTCGCGGTCCTGGTCGTCGGTTGGGCCCTGGCGGCCTACAACCGGCTGATCCGCCAGCGCAACCAGGTCGACGCCGCCTGGGCGCAGATCGACGTGCAGCTCAAGCGCCGGTACGACCTGATTCCCAACCTGGTCGAGACGGTCAAGGGGTACGCGGCGCACGAGCGCGGCACCCTCGACGCCGTGATCCACGCGCGCAACTCCGCGGTGAACGCGGTCGGCCAGGCCCCGGCCGCCCGGGCCCAGGCCGAGAACGCGCTGACCCAGACGCTGGGCCGGCTCTTCGCGCTGGCCGAGGCGTACCCCAACCTGAAGGCCAACGAGAACTTCCTCGGCCTGCAGAGCGAGCTGAGCAACACCGAGGACAAGATCGCTTACGCCCGGCAGTTCTACAACAGCGCGGTGCAGACCTACAACACCAGCACCCAGTCGATCCCGACCAACATCGTCGCCGGTGCCGGCGGGTTCCGCCCGCGCGACCTGTTCCAGGCGATGGGCGACGAGCGCGGACCGGTACAGGTCCGGTTCTAGATGCTCGCCGTCGCGATCGCGCTCGGCGTCGCCTCGGTCGCCGGCTGGCTGCTGCTGTACGGGTTGGCCCTGCTGCTCACCCGCCCGGTCCGGCCGGACCCGGTGCCGGCCACCCAGGACCTGCCCGGGGCCGAGCCACCTGCCGTGGTGAGCCTGATCGCCGGGGACTGGGAGCTGACCGAGGACGCCGCCGAGTCCACGCTGATCGACCTGGCGGCCCGGCGGCACCTGGAGTTCCGGCAACCGGGCAACGACCCGATGCAGACCACGGTGCACGTGCGGGACCCCAATGTGGTCGGGCTGACAGCGTACGAGCGGCGGATCCTGGACCGGGTCGCCGGCCTGGCGGTCGGCGGGGTGGTACCGCTGCCCGCCTTGACGTTCCGCGACACCGCCCAGGCGGCGGCGTTCGAGAAGCGGGTGCGGGCCGAGGTGATCGCCGACGCCCGGGCGCGCGGGCTGTCCCGCCGCCGGTTCGGCCCGACCCTGCTGGCGGTCCTCAACGCCACCGCCGTGGTGGCCGGCCTCGGTGTCGGCGCGGCGGTACTGCTGGCCGCCCGGCACAGCCACGACGCGTTGCGCTGGGCCGGCGGCGCCTGGGTGATCACCGCGGTGGCGCTGGGCGCGCTGGCCAACCGCTCGCACGGAGAGCGGGACACCCCGGCTGGGCGTGCGGTCGCCGCCCGCTGGCTCGGCGTCAAGGCCTGGCTGCGCAACACCGAGGCGTTCGCCGACCTGCCGCCCGCGGCGGTCGCCGTCTGGGACCGGTACTTGTCCTATGGCGCGGCCCTGGGCACCACCCGGGTGGCGAGCGCCGTGATCGACCTGGGGATGGGCAACCGCAGGCGGGTGTGGTCGTCCTTCGGCGGCACCTGGCACCGGGTCCGGGTGCGCTACCCCCGGTTGTGGCCGAGGTACGGCAAGACCGCGCCGCGCCTGATCGCCAAGGGCCTGCTCGCCTCGGGCGTCGGCACGCTGCTGCTGTACGTCTGGGCCAAGGGGGTCGCGGCGGCGCTGCGCGAGCCGGCGATCGGCGAGAGCGCGGCGGCCCGCTTCGCCGGTACCGTCCGTGACGTCGGGCTGCTGCTCGGCGTGGTCCTGCTCGCCTTCGGGCTCTACCTGCTGGTCCGCACGGCGATCGACCTGGCCGCCCCGCGCACGATCACCGGCCAGGTGCTGTGGCGGCAGGTCTGGCGGCAGAACTCCGGCGGCGAGGACTCCCCGCCGGTCCCCTGGCTGCACTACCTCGCGATCGACGACGGTACCGACGACCGCACGACCGCCTGGGGCCTGCCGAGCCCGCAGGCCAACCACTGCCACGACGGGGACACGGTGAGCGTCAAGGTCCGGCCGTGGAGCCGGCGGGTGGTCGAGCTGACCGTGGTCGAGCCCGGCACGATGCGCCGGGTGCAGGTCGCCGACCAGGACACGCAGAACACCGAGGCGCTCGTCGCGGTGGCGATGGGCGGCAGCCTGGGCCGGCACCCGGTGGGCCCGGCCGCACCCGTCGCGCCGGGCGCGCTGCTGACGGTCGACGAGGTCGGCCGGGCGCTGGGCGTACCGGTCACCGCCAAGGGCGGGGCGCCGGGCGGGCCGATCCCGGTGGGCGCCGCCCAGTACCACACCGTGGACGGGCGGCTGGCCCTGCTGGTCATGGTCATGCGCGGCGTGCCGGCCCAGTTCGCCATGCGCGCCGGCCGCCGCCAGCAGCCGCTGCCCGGCATCGGCGAGGAGGCGTACACCGGCCCGGGCTACGCGGTCGCCCGGCGCGGGGACACGGTCGTGGGGCTGACCGTGCGCACCGACACCGTGGCGGCCGACCCCCGGGCCGTGTACTGGCTGCTGGCCACCGCAGTCGGGCGGCTCGACGCCCCGGTCGCGCCGCAGTCGTCCTGACGCGGTGTCAGCGCCGCGGTCGTCCTGACGCGGCGTCAGCGCCGCGGTCGTCCTGACGCGGCGTCAGCGCCGCACCGGCGCGCGGGCCGGCGCCGCCGACGGTTCCCAGCGCAGGGCGAGGACCTGTCGCGGCCCGAGCCCGCGCCAGCGCCGGCCGAGCTCGTCGAGCAGGATCAGCACGAGGCGCAGCTCCTCCGGCCGGTACGGGCACGGCCCCGGGCGCAGCACACCCCACGCGTCGCGCAGGCGGCGGTAGGTGGTACCGGCGTCGAGGCCCTGCTCGACCGCGTCGTGGACGACACCGGACAGTGCCTCGGCGAGGCCCAGCTCGGCAGCATGCATGCGCAGCACCGCACGGGAGCGGACCTGCGCGTCGTAGCGGGCCCGCGCGTTGACGAGGGACATGTTGGTGAACATCGCGCCGGCTGCGATGCACCCGAAGACCCCGAAGGTCAGCTGGAACCCGCGCTCGGTCACGAAGTGGGCCAGGTGGTGAGGGACGGCCATCGATGCGCCGTAGCCCGGGAGCCGGACGGTGAGCCCGTCCTCCCGGCGGACCAGGACGACGTAGGCCTCCTCGTCCCGGACGTCGCGGTGGAATTGAACCCGCATGCGAACAGTCTGCGCCCGACCTGCAATCGCGGACATCAATTTAACCCGCAGTGTCGCTAATCTGATCGGAGCGTAAGGAACTCGAGGCGGTTGCCGTGCGGGTCGGCAGTGTAGAACCGGCGGTACCCGGGCAGCTCGTCGCTCCACTCGACCGGGTACCCGGCCGCCGCCAGCCGCCCGGCAAGCTCGTCGAGGTCGGGCCAGAGCAGTCCGGGATGCGCCTTGCGGGCCGGCCGGAAGTCCGCCTCGACACCGAGATGCAGCTCGATCCCGTAGCCGGCGACCCTTCGGCTCGCAGGGGCGCCTTGCGGACCGGAGGCCGAATTAGGGTGGTAGAACCAGCAGCCGCCCCGCGCCGCCAGGACCGGGGGCTTGGCCTTCTCGGACAGGCCCAGCATGTCGCGGTAGAACCCGCGCAGGGCATCTTCGGAGCCGGCCGGACAGGCCAGCTGCACGTGGTGGATCATGTCTCGTAGCCTGGCACAGCCCTGGCGGGTTTAACAAGACGGACGTACGGTTTGCTTGCCACGGGGGATTGCGGGAGACTACTCGAAGACGGAAGGGTGAAGGAGTGACGGACGTGGCCAGCCTCGACACCTTCGGTGCCAAAGACACGCTGCGCGTCGGCGACGCGAGCTACGAGATCTACCGGATCGCGCGGGTACCCGGACACGAGCGCCTGCCGTACAGCCTGAAGATCCTCCTGGAGAACCTGCTGCGCACCGAGGACGGTGCCAACATCACCGGCGACCACGTCCGCGCGCTGGGCGGCTGGGACCCCGACGCCGATCCCAGCGTGGAGATCCAGTTCACCCCCGCGCGGGTGCTCATGCAGGACTTCACCGGCGTGCCGTGCGTGGTCGACCTGGCCACGATGCGCGAAGCGGTCCGGGAGCTGGGCGGCGACCCGTCCCGGGTCAACCCGCTCGCCCCGGCCGAGCTGGTGATCGACCACTCGGTGATCGCGGACGTGTTCGGCCGGGCCGACGCCTTCGAGCGCAACGTCGAGTTCGAGTACGGGCGCAACAAGGAGCGGTACCAGTTCCTGCGCTGGGGGCAGACCGCGTTCGACGAGTTCAAGGTGGTTCCGCCCGGCACCGGCATCGTGCACCAGGTCAACATCGAGCACCTGGCCCGCGTGGTGATGCCCCGCGACGGCGTGGCCTATCCCGACACCCTGGTCGGTACGGACTCGCACACCACGATGGTCAACGGGCTCGGCGTGCTCGGCTGGGGCGTGGGCGGCATCGAAGCCGAGGCGGCCATGCTCGGCCAGCCGGTGTCGATGCTCATCCCCCGCGTGGTCGGCTTCAAGCTGCAGGGCGAGCTGCCCGAGGGGGCCACCGCGACCGACCTCGTCCTCACCATCACCGAGATGCTGCGCAAGCACGGGGTGGTCGGCAAGTTCGTGGAGTTCTACGGCTCGGGCGTGGCGGCGGTACCGGTGGCCAACCGGGCCACGATCGGCAACATGAGCCCGGAGTTCGGCTCCACCTGCGCGATCTTCCCGATCGACGGGGAGACCCTGCGCTACCTGGAGCTGACCGGCCGCCCCGCCGAGCAGCGCGCGCTCGTCGAGACCTATGCCAAGGAGCAGGGCCTGTGGCACGACCCCGACGGCGAGCCGGCCTACTCCGAGCGGCTGGAGCTGGACCTGGGCACCATCGAGCCGTCGCTGGCCGGGCCGAAACGGCCGCAGGACCGGGTACCCCTGACAAGTGCCCAGACCTGCTTCCGGGTCGCGTTGAGCGACTACGCCTCGGGCGGCCGCAACGGGCTCGGCGGCGCCGCCGACGAGGCCAGCGCCGAGTCCTTCCCGGCCTCGGACTCTCCCGCCGCCGGCCACAGCGACCCGGCCGACGAGCCGCACATCCTGACCGCCGCGGCGCCGGACGCGGGCGGGCGGCCCACCAACCCGGTCCGGGTGACCGGCTCCGACGGCGTGGAGTACGAGCTGGACCACGGCGCGGTGGTGATCGCCGCGATCACCTCCTGCACCAACACCTCCAACCCGCAGGTGATGATCGGCGCGGCACTGCTGGCCCGCAACGCGGTCGAGAAGGGCCTGACCCGCAAGCCGTGGGTGAAGACCACCCTCGCCCCCGGGTCCAAGGTGGTCTCCGACTACTACGAGCGCGCCGGCCTGACCCCCTACCTGGACAAGCTCGGCTTCAACCTGGTCGGGTACGGGTGCACCACGTGCATCGGCAACTCCGGCCCGCTCGACCCGGAGATCTCCGCCGCCGTCGGCGAGCACGACCTCGCGGTGGTCAGCGTGCTGTCCGGCAACCGCAACTTCGAGGGCCGGATCAACCCCGACGTGAAGATGAACTACCTCGCCTCGCCGCCGCTGGTGGTGGCGTACGCGCTGGCCGGCACGATGGACGTCGACCTGGTCACGCAACCGCTCGGGACGGGGGCCGACGGGCAGCCGGTGTTCCTGCGCGACATCTGGCCGACCTCGCACGAGATCGAGGAGGTCATCGCGTACGCGATCGAGCCCGGCATGTTCAGCCGGGACTACGCCGACGTGTTCGCCGGCGACGACCGGTGGCGCTCGCTGCCGACGCCCACCGGGGACACGTTCGCCTGGGACCCCGACTCGACGTACGTGCGCAAGCCGCCGTACTTCGAGGGGATGGCCGCCGCGCCGGCGCCGGTGGCGGACATCGCCGGGGCGCGGGTGCTGGCCAAGCTCGGCGACTCGGTGACCACCGACCACATCTCCCCGGCCGGGTCCATCAAGCCGGACTCCCCCGCCGGGCGGTACCTCGCCGAGCACGGCGTGGAGAAGCGGGACTTCAACTCGTACGGGTCGCGGCGGGGCAACCACGAGGTGATGATCCGCGGCACGCTCGCCAACATCCGGCTGCGCAACCAGCTCGTCCCCGGCGTCGAGGGCGGAATGACGGTCAACCACCTGACCGGCGAGCAGACCACGATCTACGACGCCGCGATGGCGTACGCATCCGCCGGCGTGCCGCTCGTGGTGCTGGCCGGCAAGGAGTACGGCTCCGGCTCGTCGCGGGACTGGGCTGCCAAGGGCACGATGCTGCTGGGCGTCAAGGCGGTCATCGCCGAGTCGTACGAGCGGATCCACCGCTCGAACCTGATCGGCATGGGCGTGCTGCCGTTGCAGTACCCGGCGGGCGAGACGGCCGAGTCGCTGGGGCTGGACGGCACCGAGACGTTCACGATCTCGGGGATCACCGCGCTCGATGACGGGCCGACCCCCCGCACCGTGCGAGTGTCCACATCGGACGGTAAGGAATTCGACGCGGTGGTCCGCATCGACACCCCCGGGGAGGCGGACTACTACCGCCACGGCGGCATCCTGCAGTACGTACTGCGTCGGATGCTGCGCGACTGACCGCCCTTTCTGGAGATCTTGGGCGCTGGTACCCCTGAAGGGGGTGCGAGCGTCCAAGATCTTAGCGGGGGCGACCTGTCAGGTGAGCTTCGCCGCCGTCGCCACCCGCAGCTTGTGGTCGCCGCCGATGACGCTCAACGTCGTGCCCAGGACCGCCACCCCGTCGAGCTGCTTGTCCCCCGGCCCGGCGTCCAGCCGGTCGCTCTGCTTGCCGGTCGTCACGTCGACCAGGGACACCTGGATGGTGGTCCTGCTCGTGTTCACGTCGACGTGGATGCTCGACATGACCACGTACTTGCCGGCCGACCCGACCACCGAGTCGCCGCAGGCCTGCTTGCCTTCGGCGAGGGTGTGCAGCGTCTCCCCGGTCGTCGGGTTGAGCACCTCGATGCCGGTGCGCCGGCACATCAGGGTGGGCGGGAAGCTGCCCTCGCCGTAGACCATCAGGCCACCCTGCACCAGCCAGTACGGGTCCTCAGAGAACTCGCCGTAGGCCGGCTGGCGGCTCCACGTCACCTTCTGGCCGGTACGGGTGTCGACTACCATGATCGCCTTGGTGTCGTCGGACTTCTTCTGGTACGTGACGCACACGAGCCGCTCGTTGCACGGGTGCACGTACTCGATCTCGTCCCCGGGGGACAGCGGTACCGGCGGCCACGCCTGCTTGAGGTTGTCCAGCCGGTACGCGCCGAGCTGGGCCCGCCCGGGGGACGCGTCGTCGGTCAGCGCGCCGACGAGCAACCCGTCGAACGCGGTCCAGAGCTTGTCCTCCACGGGTACCTGGCCGGTGGCGGTCTGCTTGCCGGCCGCGTCCAGCGCGGCGGCGGTACCGACCTCGGTGTTCAGCTCGACGACCCGGTTCGCGCTGACCCCGAACGACTCCGTGGAGCGTTTGACCGGCGCCGGGACGCTCTTCCCGTCCGATGCCCAGGTCAGCTCCGGGTTCACCCGGTGGTCGGCGATGATGACACCCTTGGGCGCCGGGTGGGTCCAGGCGACCTGGCCGGTACGCAGGTTGATCCGCTGGGTCTGGAACGGCCGGTCCGACGAGGTGACCACGTCGGTACCGAAGTAGAGCACGTCCTTGCGGGTGGACCAGTCCATCTTCTGCAGCACCCGGCCGTCGGCGGCCTGGAGGACCACCCGCATGTCCTTGCCGGCGTCGGTGGCGGACTCGCGGGCGTCGAGGACCACCAGGTCACCGACCACGGTCAGGCTCTCCTCGGCCGGCTCGACCGCCGCTGTCGCGGTCCACTTGTCCTTCCCGCTCGCCGGGTCGAGCGCGTGCACGGTGGTCTTGCCGCCGCCGGCGACGGAGTAGAAGACCAGGCCGGCTCCGGCGGCGACCGCGTGCGCCCCGTCGCCGCCCAGGTCGATCTCGGAACCGACCAGGGCCAGCGGGCCACCGGTACCGGGTTGGGCGTTGTCGGCGCGGCCGCCGCCCCCGGTGATGCTGTCGAAGAGGTGCCCGCCGGTCGTGAACAGCCGGGTGCCGCCATAGGCCAGCCCGACCACGAGCAGCATGACCGCGATGATCACGTACGAGCGGCGGTAGGCGTACTTGACGGTGCGCTCGTACGTCACCGCGTCGGTGCCCGGGGCGGGCGCCGGAGGGTTCCCCGGCTGCGGCGGGGGTGACCAGCCTGGCGGGGGTGCCTGCGCGGCGGGGCGCCACGCGGGCGGCGGAGCCGGTGGGCCGCTGGACCACCCCGCCGGCTGTGCCGGCACCGGACCCGGCGGGCCGGACGACTGGATCGGGTACGCCGGCGGGATCGGGTACGCCGGCGGGGTCGGGCCGGTGACGGGGGCGCTGGCGTACGGGGCGGCAGAGACCGGGCCGGTGGGGCCGGCGGCGGGCGACGTGGGTCGGGACCCGCCGACGAGCAGCCCGCCGAAGGCGACCGGCAGCTCCGGCTGCTCCGGTACCGTCGGGGCGACCTGGAACCGGGCGTGCAGCCGGCTGGCCACCAGCGGGATCCGGCTGGAGCCCCCGACCAGCAGGATGCCGGCCAGCACGCCGGGCGGCAGGTGGGCCCGGTCCAGCACCCGCCGGGTCTCGTCGACCGCGCGGTCGATCAGCGGCCCGGCGACCCGTTCCAGCTCCTCGCGGGTCAGGTGGAGGGCGTCGTCGGTGCCGGGGATCTGCACGGGTGCCGAGGGCGCACGGGAGAGCATCTCCTTGGCCGCCCGTACCTCCGTCCAGAACGTGCGCCGGTGCCGCTGCTCCCCCGTGCCGTGCGGGTCGACCAGGCGCCGCCACACCTCGGGGTGGCGCAAGGCGACGAGCTGCCCGAGGTGCCCCACCAGGGCCGCGTCCACGTCCACCCCGCCGAGGTCGTCCAGGCCACCGACGGCCAGTACCCGCATCCCGTCCGGGTCGCGGCGCACCACGGTGACGTCCAGGGTGCCGCCGCCGAAATCGAAGACCAGCAGGCTGCGCCCGACCGGGACGGGCTGGCCGAGCACCTCGGCGCAGTAGGTCGCGGCGGCCACCGGCTCGTCGACCAGCCGCACGTCCCGCAGCCCGGCCGCGCGGGCGGCGGTCCGCAGGATGTCCCGCCGCTGCGGACCCCAGTCGGCCGGGCAGGTCAGCGTGACCAACCGCGGGGTACCGTCCGGCGACGCCTCGCCGACCACCCGGCGCAACAGCGCGGCGAGCAGCTCCACGACCGGGGTCGGCGCGTCGCCGAGCAGGACCGCGCCGTCGTCCACGCACCGCTTGGGGTACGGCTCGAAGCGGCTGGGATCGAGGTGGGAGAGGCGTTCGGCGTCCCGGCCGACGGCCAGGGTGCCGCCGGGGTCGCGGTACACGCCGGACGGAAGCAGCGGGGACCCGTCGAACAGCAACGGCCGGGGCGCCTGACCTTCCCGTTGCACCACGGCGACGGTGTGACAGGTACCCAGGTCGATGACGAGCTGGTACGGCTGCGCCAACGCGGGCCCCCCTCCCGGATGTTGGAAACCCGGGCAGCCTAGCGGATGGCGGCGCCGGCCGGCCATGGACCGGCACGTTGCCGCTCACCGGCCGGCCGCGGGCCGATCGACCGCCGGCCGAGCCGCAGCGGCCGGCTCCGCCGTGGTGCCCGGCGCGCTATTGACCGATGCCGAGCAGGGTGGCGACCTCATCGGCTTCCAGCGGCTTGGCGAGGAGGTACCCCTGGCCGAGCGGGCAGCCGGACTCGAAGAGGTGGCGGAGCTGACCGGGATCCTCGATGCCCTCGGCGATCGTGGTCATGTCGAGGGTCCGGCCGAACTGCACGATGGCGCGGATCAGCGCCGAGCCTTTCGGGCTGCTCGTGATCTCGTCCACGAACGACTTGTCGATCTTGATGGTGTCGATCGGGAAGCGGCGCAGGTAGGTCAGCGAGGAGTAGCCGGTGCCGAAGTCGTCGATGGCCAGGCGTACCCCCAGATCCTCCAGCTGCCGCAGCACGTCCATGGTGATCTCGGTGTCGCGGAGCAGCAGCGACTCGGTGATCTCCAGCATCAGGCAGTCCGGGGCCAGGCCGGTCTCGGACAGGCTGGCGGCGACGATGTCGGGCAGGTCGGCCTGCTGGAGCTGCCGCGCGGAGAGGTTGACGCTGACCATCAGCGGCGGCTGCCCCTGGCGGCGCGCGTTCCACGCGCTGGCCTGCTTGCACGCCTCGTGGATCACCCAGCGGCCGATCGGCAGGATCAGTCCGGTCTCCTCCGCCAGGGGTACGAACTTCTGCGGCGAGGTCAGCCCGTGCTGCGGGTCCATCCACCGCACCAGTGCCTCCACCCCGGCGACCCGCTCGGCGAGCCGGTCCCCGGACAGGCCGTCCAGCGATCCGTCGACCAGCTCGACGATCGGCTGGTAGTGCAGCGCGAACTCGCCCCCGGCCAGCGCCCGGTGCAGATCGGACTCCAGGTCGAGGCTGCGTACCGGCATCGTGCGCATGCTCGGCTCGAAGATCTCGTGGCGGCCCTTGCCGTTGCGCTTGGCGTGGTACATCGCGAGGTCGGCGTTGCGCAGCAGCATCTGCCCGTCGGTGTCGCGGTCGGTGTTGAAGGCGACGCCGATGCTGGCGTTGACGAAGACCTCCCGCCCGTCGATCGGGAACGGTGCCCGCAACTCCACGATGATCCGTTCGGCGATCGCCACGGCCTGGTCCGCCGCGACGTCCTGCAGTACCACGGCGAACTCGTCGCCGCCGAGCCGGGCGGCGGTGTCCTCCGGCCGCAGGCAGGACCGTAGCCGGCCGGCCACGCCGACGAGCACGGAGTCCCCCGCGGTGTGCCCGAGCGAGTCATTGATCATCTTGAACCCGTCGAGGTCGACGAAGAGCGTCGCCACGCACCGCCGCCCGCGTGCCGCCGACACCAGGGCCTGGTCGAGCCGGTCCATGAACAGGGCCCGGCTGGCCAGCCCGGTCAACGAGTCGTGGAAGGCCTGCTGCATCGCCGCCCGGGTCTGCGCGTCGGTGACCGCGAGGCTCACCTGTTCGGCGAAGACCTGCAGGATCTGCTGGTCCCGGGCGGTGTAGCCGCGGTCGGGCTGGTACGAGCCCACCGCCAGCGCGCCCACCACCGTGCTCTTGTCGTGCACCGGTGCGGCCATGCCCGCCCGGATCCGGACGCCGGCGAGCCCGGGCATCTGGTCCGGCGAGTCGGGGTACCGCGGCATCACCACCAGTTCGTTGCGCAGCACCGCCTGTCCGGTCACGCCGGCCTCGGCCAGCGGCAACCGCCACAGCCCCCGGATGACATCGCTGGCGATGCCGGTGCAGGAGGACAGCAGCAGGAGCCGGGGGTCGTCGGGGTCGAGCATGCGCAGGACCGCGACCTCGTCACCGAGCATCGCCTGGGCGCCGTCGGTGATGGCGTCGAGGATCTGCTGCAGCGGGGCCCGGCGGGTGATGGCCCGCTGGACCTCGGAGAGCTGCTCGAGCAGCCGGTGCCGGTCCTGCAACGAGGCGAGGAGGCGTTCCATCTCGGCGACCTGGTTGCGTTCGACCTCGAACATGTGCAGCGTGTCGACGGTCAGCTCCAGCACCCGCGCCATCCCGCGCAGGAGGCTCACCTCGTCCCTGCTGAACGCGTCGGCACCGGACCGCGCGACCAGCAGGTGACCGGGTACCCGGCCGCCCAACCGGGCGATCGCGGTGCAGCACGGTCCGGCACCGGGCACGTCGAGCACCGACCGGGTTCCGATCGCCACCTCGCGCAGCTCGGTGGCCGGCACCGTGCCGGTGCGGAACCCGACGAGGTCCACGACGGTACCGTCGGCGCCGAGGACCGCCGCCACCTCGGCCTCGAAGGCCTTCGCCGCCCGCTCGGTGGTCATCTGCACGGCGGAGAGCCGGTCGGGTACCGACGAGACGACGGCGAGGAACTCGGCGAGTTGCTGGGTGCACAGCGCGGTCGTCGGCGGCTGCATCGCCCTCAGCCCACCCCGAGGATGACCAGCGTCTGGTTGTGGTAGCCGTTGAACCCGCGGACCCGGGCGAACTCGCCCTGGGCCTGCAGCCCGGCCACCGGCGCCCCCGCGGCGCCCTCCATCATCCGCCCGACCTCCTCCCGCAGGCCGTCCGGTCCCAACAGCCCGCCCCGCGACTCGCAGTCGAAGGCCAGCAGGCCCAGCGGGGGTTGCCCGCCGAGCGCCGCCACCGCGTCGCGGCAGGCTTCGCCGGCTGCCTGCAGCACCGACTCCTCGTCGCCCTCCATCACCCAGACCAGCCCGCCCTCCGGTACCTCGCCGGCTGAGTGCAGGTACCCCTGGCTGAGCCCGACCGTGGAGTTGATGCTGCGTACCTCCTCACCGCTGCGTCGCCGGATGCCCAGGGGGCGCTGCCGCGCGAACTGGTCGAAAGCGACGGGATCGGTGTGGGCCTCCTCCGGAGCGCCCAGCCGCCGCAGATAGGCCTTGAGCGCGGGCTGGTCGTTGAGGGTGTGCACGTCCCCGTTGCGGCTGCTCGTGACGAGCATCGGCTCGCCGACCTTGCACCACCCGTGCCGGACCCCGATCCCGAGCGGGCCGTCAGAGGCGATCACCGCGCCGGTGACCGAGTCGGTGAGGACCTGGTCCCCGTGCAGGTGGAAGCTGCGCTTGCTGACCTTGTCGCCGCCGGACCCGCCACCCACCAGCGGCACGCTCGCACCGACGACCCGGTAGGCGCCGGCGAGCACGTCCTCGTGCCGGACCTTCTTGCCGTCGGTGACCAGGATCATGACGCGGTTCTCCCGGTCCTCCACCCGGTCGACGCACTCGGCGACCTCGGCACCGGCCTCCCGGGCACGGGTACCCGCGCGGTCGGCGGCGGCGGTCGCGACCGAGAACCCCGGGCCGCCGAGCGCGGCGATCGCGACACTGGTCGTGGCCGGGCCGTCGGGCGCGATCACGATGCGGGTCGAACACCCGATCACCGGTACCCCGCCGCCGACGCTGTTGATGCCCGCGAGCAGCTCGTCCGGGTCGTGGTTGGCCGAACAGAACGCGATGAGCAGGCAGGGGTCGTCATTGACGACCGCCGCGCGCGCGGCGTCCTGGCCCGCCCGCCGGGAGTCGGCCTCGGCGGACCTGCCGACGGACAGCCATCGGTGGCCGTTGGTGACGACCTGATCCGTGCTCATAGGGCAGGGCCTCTATTCCGGAACGGGGACCCACGGATCCCCAGCATTGGATATCACAAGCCGTCCATGGAGGACAGTCGGATGAATGAACGGACCCTTCGCCGCCCCGGACCGCCTGGTGGGGTCGGATTCACCCGCGCAGGCCGGTCGTCGAGATCCCTTCGGTGATCCGTCGCTGGAAGACCAGGAAGAACGCCAGCATCGGGAGCAGGGACAGGGTGGCCATGGCCAGCATCTGCCCCCAGCTCGACTCCCCGCTGGAGTCCAGGAACGAGCGCAGCGCCAGCGGCACCGTGTAGTGCCCGACGTCGTCGAGGTACACGAGCTGGCTGAGGAAGTCGTCCCAGCTCCAGATGAACGTGAGGACCGCGGTGGTGACCAGCACCGGCGCCATGAGCGGCAGGATGATGCGCAGGTAGATCTGCACCGGCCCGCAGCCGTCGAGGCGCGCGGCGTCGTCGAGCTCGGTGGGCAGTGCCCGGATGAACTGCACCATCAGGAAGATGAAGAAGCCGTCCACCCCGAGGAACTTGGGCACGATCAGCGGCAGGAAGGTGTTGACCCAGCCGAGACGGTGGAACAGCGTGTACTGCGGGATGATCAGCACGTGGATCGGCAGCATGATCGAGACCAGCATCACCGCGAACCACAGCCGCCGGAACCGGAAGCTCAGTCGGGCGAAGGCGTACGCGGCCATCGAGCACGACAGCATGTTACCGATGACCGCGGCCGACGAGATCAGCAACGAGTTGCCGAAGAACGTGGTGAACCCGACGCCCAGCGCCACCCAGCCGCTGCGGTAGTTGTCGAGCGTCGGGTGCCGGGGCCACAGCCCCGGGCCGCCGAAGATCTCCTCCGTCGGCTTGACCGACGCGGCGAGCATCCACAGCAACGGGTACAGCATCACCAGCGCCCCGCCGGCCAGCAGCGCCTGGCGCAGCAACCGGCGGGTCATGGGGCGCCGTCCCGGTCGGCGTAGTAGACCCAGTACCGGGCGGTGACGAACATCCCCGCCGTGAACAGCGCGATGACCGCGAGCAGCGTCCAGGCCATCGCCGAGGCGTAGCCCATCCGGAACAGGGTGAAGCCCTCCCCGTAGAGGTACAGCGTGTAGAACAGGGTCGCGTCCGCCGGTCCGCCCCGGCCGCCGCTGATGATGAACGCCGGCGTGAACACCTTGAACGAGTTGATCATCTGAAGCACGAGGTTGAAGAAGATCAATGGGGTCAGCAGCGGCAGGGTCACGCCGACGAAGCGCCGTACCGGACCACCGCCGTCCACGACCGCCGCCTCGTGCAGTTCGACCGGGATCTGGCGCAAGCCGGCCAGAAAGATCAACATCGGCGACCCGAACTGCCAGACGTGCATGATGATCAGCGTGTAGATCGCGTACTCCGGGGTGGAGATCCAACTCGGGCCCACCACGCCGACCAGGCGCAGCCCCCGGTTGACCAGGCCGTCGTCGCCGAAGATCTGCCGCCACAGGATGGACACCGCGACGCTGCCGCCGAGCAGCGAGGGCAGGTAGTAGGCCGCCCGGTAGGCGCCGAGGCCCCGCCGCCGGCCGTGCAGCAGCACGGCGACGGCCAGCGCGAACCCGACCGTCAGGGGTACCGAACCGACGACGTAGACGAACGTGACCCGGACCGCGTTCTGGAAGTGGACGTCCGACGCGAACCGGCGGTAGTTGTCCGCGCCGGCCCACCGGGGCGGGTTCACCAGGTTGAAGTCGGTGAAGGACAGGTACAGCGAGACGAGCATCGGACCGGCGGTGAGGAGGAGCAGACCGGCCAGCCACGGGGCGAGAAAGAGATAGGCCACCCGGTTCTCGTGCCGCCTGCGCACCGGCGCCCCCGCGCTACTTCTTGAGCGCGCGTTCGGCGTCCTCGAAGAACCGGCTGACCGCCTGGTCGATCGACGCCTTGCCGAACCCCACCTGCTGCCCGGCGAACGTCAGGTGCTTGCCGGTCACCTCGTTGCCGCCCAACGGCGCCGGCGGCGGCAGCGGGCCGACGCGCGGGCCGACGAAGTCGATGTACTCGTAGGTCTTCTGCTCCACCGGGTCGGCCTTCCCCTTCAGCGCGCTCCGGACGCCCGCCGACGGCGGGATACCCCGCTCGGAACCCAGGATCGACGTGATCTCCGGGTCGGTGAGCAACGCATCGATGAGCGTCGCCGCCTCCCTCGGGTACCGGCTCTTCGCCGACACGCTCATCAACATCGATGGCTTGAGGTACTGCCCCGGCTTCGAACCGGCCGGACCCAGCGGGTACATGTGCAGGGCGATCTCGTCCTTGAGCAGGCTGGCGTACGCGGTGAGCTGGTTGGAGCTGGCGAAGTCGAACATGACCTTCCGGCGCACCAGCAGGGTGTTCTGCACGTCACCGGCGGCGCTGGCCTGCAGGTCGGCGGTGGCCGCGGCCTTGGCCTTGCGCAGGTCCTCCCAGAAGGCGATCCACTCGGCGAGGTCGGCGGGGGCGAACCCGAGCGCGCCGTCCGCGGTAAACCACGACCTGCCCCGCTGGCGCAGCCAGCACTCGAACGCGTTGCTGTCGTAGACGCCGTACTCGGAGGCGAAGACGCCGGCCGGGGCCCGCTGGGCGATCCGCCTGGTCAGCGCGGCGAAGTCGGTCCAGGTCATCGACGCGTCGGGCGGGTCGACGCCGGCCGTCTTCAGCAGCGTCACGTTCATCATGAGCGCCCACGAGTTGAGGCCGGCGTTCACGCCGTAGAGCTTGTTGTCGATCTTCCCGCCGGCGAGCACGTCGGTGGCGAAGTCGGACACGTGGAGGACCTGGGGAACGAGGTCGTCCAGCGCGCGCAGCGAGCCGCGGCGGGCGTACTCGACGATGTACGAGTAGTCCATCTGGATGACGTCGGGCGGGTTGCCGCCCGCGGTCTGGGTCGCCAGCTTGTCCCAGTACCCGGCCCATCCGGAGAACTCCGGGTTGACTTTGATCTCCGGGTGGCGGCGGCCGAAGGCCGCGATCGCCTCCTGCGTGCGCCGGTGCCGCTCGGTGCTGCCCCACCAGGCCATTCCGATGGTCTTGGGACCGCTCGACCCGGACTTCGCACCGCAGGCGCCGGCACCTGCCAGAGCCGAACCCGCACATACCGCACCGGCGCCGGCGAGAAGACTCCGACGGCTCAGTCGACGGCCCACGTTGACCTCCTGGATGTGCGAACCACCCTAGGCCGTCGGTCGCGGATCAGGTAGCGCGCGTACTGCCGCAGTCGGACCGCGCCCGAGCGGGTTCAGCCGTACCGAATGGGTGTCCACCGATCCTTGACGCCGGTACCCGCCACTCCTAGCGTTTGGGGCGGTTCGCCGCCGCCGGTCGCCGCCGGCCGTGTGCCTGAAGGAGGCTCCGTGTCCCGGAGAGCACTATGGCGTGTCGGCATCAGCGCGTCGGCGTGTGTGGCGGTGCTGGTGACCGTGAGCGGCCCGCCCGCCTGGTCCGCCGTGCCGCCCTCCGCCGTGCCGCCGCCCGCCGTGAGCCCCGATCACCGGCAGGTCTTCGACGTGCGGGACTACGGCGCGACGGGCGACGGAACCACCAACGACACTCCCGCGGTCAACCGGGCGATCGCCGCGGCGAACACGGCCGGCGGGGGCACCGTGCGGTTCCCGGCCGGTACCTACCTGGCCGGTTCGTCGGTCCACATGATGAGCGAGGTGACCCTGTCGCTGGACGCCGGCGCCACCCTGCTCGGCGCGGCCTCGGGGTACGACGTGCCCGAGCCGAACCCGAACGAGGCGTACCAGGACTTCGGGCACAGCCACTTCCACGACGCGATGATCTGGGGCGACAGCCTGCGGAACATCGGCTTCGTGGGGGCCGGCGTGATCGACGGCGGCGGCAAGCTGATCACCGGCGATCCCCAGCCGGGCCAGGCTGACAAGATCATCTCGCTGACCCGCTGTGACGGGCTGGTCGTGGGCAACGGGCTCACCCTGCGCCGCGGCGGCCACTTCGCGATGCTCATCAACGACTGCAACCGGGTCTACTCCGACCGCCTGACCATCGACACCGCCAGCGACCGGGACGGCTGGAACGTCATCAGCACCCGCAACGTGCTGATCACCAACATCAATATCGCTGCCAACGACGACGCGCTGGCGTTCAAGAGCGACTGGGCGCTGGGCGCGACGCTGCCCAACGGCAACGTGGTGGTCAACCACGCGCACCTCAAGGCCGGCTGCTGCAACGCGCTGATGTTCGGCTCGGAGACCTGCGGCGACTTCACCAACTACTTCTTCAACGACATCACCATCACCGGGGCGGGCAAGTCCGGTCTCGGCATGGTGTCGATGGACGGCGCGCACATCTCCCACGTGGTCTACAACAACGTGACGATGTCCAACACCGACTCGCCGCTCATGGAGAAGATCGGGACGAGAGGGCGCTGCGGCACCAAGCCGGGGGTCGGCAGCATCAGCGACATCCACTACCGCAACGTGACCGGCACGCTGGCCGGTGCGTTCAGCCCGACCCTGTGGGGGCAGCCGGGCCATCCGATCAGCAACGTCAGCTTCGACCACCTCGACCTGACGCTGCCCGGCGGGCGCCCGGCCATGGACCCGAACCTGGTACCCAGCGACAGCGGCGACTACAACCCCCGAAGCCTCGGGATCCGGCCGGCGTACGGGTTCTACCTGCACCACGTGGCCGGCGTCCGGTTCGTCGACACGACCCTGCGGCTGGCCGCCGACGACGGCCGCCCGGCGTTCATCGCCAACGGCGCGAGCGACGTGGACGTGCGGCACGTCACCGTGCAACGGGGCAGCGGCAGCCCGTTCGACCTGGGCTTCCAGTCGGTGTCCGGGTACTGCCTGCGCGACGCCGCGCTGATCGGCGGCGGACGGGCCCGGATCAGTACGCCCGGCTCCACCAGGTCCTGCCCGGGCCGCGAGGACAACTTCTCGCTCAGCGTCGCGCCGGGCAGCCGGACCGTCGTGGCCGGGTCGTCGGCGACCTACACCGTGCACACCGCGGTGGTCTCCGGCCGGCCGGACCCGATCACGCTCGGTGTGGCCGAGCACCGGACCGGCATCGCGGTCTCCTTCACTCCGCCGACTGTGCGTCCCGGACAGGACGCCACGATGACGGTCAGCACCACGGCCGCCGCGCGCAACGGCACGTACCCATTGACCGTCATCGGTACCGACTCGGCGGCCACCCAGTACGCGGGCACGGCCGTCACGGTGACCGGCGGCGTGGACGTGGCGATCGGGGACCTGCACGTGGCCGACACCGCCAACGCCGCGCTGTGGTCGGTGCAGCCGAACCTGCAGGTCGGTTCGATCGTCACCGGCGACCGCCCGTTCGCCTTCACCGGCGTACCGGCGGACCTGCGCGGCGCACCGTGGATCCGCACCGCAAACGCCTCCCGCACCTCGACCGCGAACCCCCTGGTCACGTTCACCGTCAACGTGGACGTGACGGTGGCCGTCGCGGTCGACACCCGGATCGGCCGGCTGCCCTGGATGGACGCGTCCTGGGTGGACACCGGCATGCAGCTGGTAGACCTGGAAGGCACGACCTTCCGCTACTTCGAGGTGTATGCGAAGGCGTTCCCGGCCGGTACCGTCGCGCTAGGCCCGGACGGCGACACGGCCGGCACCGCCACCATGTACACCGTCGTGGTGCTGTAACGGCCCGCCCTACCGGATCCCGGAACCGGTGACCAGCGATAGACCCCTACCAGCCCCGGCCGTAGCGCGCCACCGCGTCGCGTACGAACGCGAACGTGCCGCTGGAGGCGCTGAGGTTGACGTTGTCCATGAAGCTGACCGCGAACAGGCCGGCGCGGCTCTGCGCGGCAAGGAACGCGTCAGTGAATACGGCGCGCACGTCGGCGTCGAACATCGACTGCCCGCCGTTCGGCTTGTAGTGCGCGAGCATCACCGGCCCGTACCCGCCGAGGATCGACACCATCGCCCTGATGTTGGCCACATTGCTGGACTTGTCCATCGCCTGGAAGCTCTGGAAATCCGACATGCGCATGAGGTCGGCGAAGTGGCCGAACAGCGACCGCCCACCCCCGGCGGCCGGATTGTCGTAACTTGCCTGCCAGCCACCCCAGCCGAGCGAGACCCGGGCGTTGGGGGCGTACTGGTGGAACGTGCGGTAGGCCGCGCGGTACTGGTCCTGCAGGGCCCGGTAGTAGTTGGTGGTGGCGGTGTCCGGGTTCCACTTGTTGTCCACACACGGGTAGGTCTGGAACTCGGTGAACATGGTGACGTACAGCGGAGGGCCGGACGCGGCACCGGCGAAGGTGCGCGCCAGTTGCTGCATGTCCCCGAGAAAGCCGTCGGACAACGGATACGCCCGGCCGCACGCCGGCCCGTACGGCGTCGATACCGGACCCTCCGGGTCGTTGGTCCACACGATGAGGTGCAAGGCATACCCGGCGGCGTACGACTGCGAAACGGTGCCGCCGCGCCAGCCGCTCATCCGGGACAGGTCCTTCGGGCCGTTGTACCAGCTGGTCAGCATCTTCACCGGGGCCTGCTGGACCAGCGCCGTACGCCGTGCCGCGTCCGCCTGGGAGCCGATGCCGAACAGCAGCCGGACCCCGGCGACCGGCGTCCCCGAGCCGGCCGCGCCGCCGGGTGAGGCGGACCGGCCGGGCGTTGGCGACGCCGCGCCGGAGGCCGGGGAGGTGGCGGACCCGGCAGCGGCCGGCGCTGGAGCGAAGGTTCCCGTCCGCGCGGCCGGCGTGCCGCCGGTGACCATCGCCAAGGCGGTCGCCGTGGCGGCGAGCACGCCGACAGCCGTCAGGGCGGCCAGCACCATGCGACGCCGAGGGCTGCGGCGCTGCCGGCTAGGGTCCACGTACCGACACCCTAGTCACGAGCGCGGACCTTCGGGAGAGCGTCGCCGGCACATCCACCCGGACCCGTCAGCGGATGCCGGCCTCCCGCATCAGGTCGCGGGTCAGCTCGTCGACGTCGACGCCGGCCAGCCCGCGCCCGGCGAACCAGGTGCCCACGTTGCGCACGTCCCGGTGCAGCAGCCGCGCCCCGTGCGGGTTGGCCACCACGTCGACCACCTGCGGCAGGTCGATGAGGACCAACCGTCCTTCGTGGACCAGGACGTTGTACGCCGACAGGTCACCATGGGCGATCTGGCACCGGGCCAGCACGGTCAACGCGTCCACGGTCTGCCGCCACAGGTCGGCCAGCTCGGCGGGGTCCGGGCGCAGCTGGGCCAGCCGGGGCGCGGCCTCGCCGTCCTCGCTGCCGAGGAACTCCAGCAGCAGCTCGGTACCGAGGATCTGCACGGGGTACGGCACCACCTGCACACCGAGCTGGATCCCGACCTCCCAGAGCCGGTACAGCGCGGCGAACTCGGCCGCCGCCCACTGGCCGGCGATCGCCTCCCGGCCGAAGCCGGTGCGCTTGGCCATGGCGCGGTTGGTGCGTGACTCGCGCACCCGCCGGCCTTCCAGGTAGCCGGCGTCGCGGTGGAACAGCCGATGCTCGCTGGACCGGTACCGTTTGGCGGCCATCAGGCATTCCCGGTCGGTACCGGGTACCGCCCGGCGGACCAGGTGGACGTCGGCCTCCTTGCCGGTCTTGATGATCCCGAGCTCGGTGTCGACCGCGGCCAGCTCGGTGACCACCCAGTCGGGATGGGGTCTCGGACCGCGCTCGCCGGCGGTGGACAGGTCCCACGTGGACCAGCGGTCACCGACCTGCGGCGCGTCGTCGTCGGTCGGCTCGGGCGCCGACCGGGGAAGGTGCTTCAGGTGATGGGGTTCGTCGTCGTCGAACCGGCGGCGCCGGCTACGGCCGGCACCCTCGTACTCGCTCTCGCGCAACGGAAGAGTCCTTCACTGGAGTCGGAACAAAGGCAAGCGGGATCCACCGCGCCACAATCGCGGTCATCGCTCATCGCCTCCCTTCGACTCCGCCGGACTCCACCGGCACCGGTCGGACCTGGGTGGCAGCCTGCCTGCCCGGCCGTCCCGGTCGCAACGGGTTTTCCGCGCCGGCCGACCGCAGATCTCGACGTTCGCACCCCTCCAGGCCAGGGGTATCAGCGTCCAAGATCTCCTTCCACAACGGGCACCTCAGCGCCCCTTGGTCCCCGGATGCCCCACAGGTAACGTGGGCGACACGCAGCGTGCGCAGCCGTCGCGGGAGGGCGGACGTGGGGCCCAAATCGGCGCAGCTGGCCGAGGAACAGGCGTACTTCGACCGTGCCCATAAGCAACGCGAGCGGCGCCGGGCGGAGCTGGACGACGTCCCGTCCGCCGCCGCCCATCCGGGTGCCGCGCGACGGCTGCTGTCCTGGATGAAGAGCCGCAAGGACGCGGCCCGCGAGGCGCAGGACGCGGTCGCCTTCGGCCGCATCGACGACGAGTCGGATCGGGCGCTCTACATCGGCCACGAGGTCATCGCCGACGAGGTGCGCGAGATCCTCGTGATCAACTGGAAGGCGCCGGCGGCGGCGCCGTACTACGCGGCCACCCACGCCGACCCGCACGGCCTGGTGCGCAAGCGCACCTTCACCTGCCAGGGAAACCTGGTCACCGACTTCACCGACGTGGTATTCGCCCAGCTCGCCGCGGACGTCGCCGCCCTGGAAGCCGTGGGCGCCGCCGCCCGGGAAGCCACGGACGCTGCCGGAGCCGTCCCGGAAGGCACCGCGGACGCCGGGACGCCGCCCGACCAGCCAGGCGCCACCGACGCGCTGCTGCTCGCCACCCTCGAGAGCGCCCGTACCGGTGAGCTGCGCGAGATCGTCGCCACCATCCAGGCGGCCCAGTACGAGCTGATCCGCGCGCCGCTGGACCAGCTGCTCGTCATCGAGGGCAGCCCGGGCACCGGCAAGACCGCCGTGGCGCTGCACCGGGTGTCGTGGCTGCTGTTCAACCACCGCGACCGGCTCAGCGCGGCCGACGTGCTGGTCGTCGGGCCGCACCCGGCGTTCACCCGGTACATCCGCACGGTCCTGCCCGACCTCGGGGACACCGACGTGGTGCACCGCGACATCGACCAGCTTGCCCCGGTGGTACCCGGCGGGCGCGCGGAACCGCCCGAGACGGCGCGGCTCAAGGGCGACGCCCGGATGGCTGGGCTGCTGAGCCGGGCCCTCTACGCCCGCATCGGTACCCCTGAGCCGGCCGAGCGGATGATGTTCGACGGCCGGTTCGTCACGCTGACCGGGGTCGAGGTGGCGGCCGCCGTCGACGCCGCCCGCCGCGCTCCCGGGCCGTACACCGAGCGCCGCCGGCTCCTGCGCAGCACCCTGCTCGACCTGGTCGCGGACCGGGGCGGCCCGGTCGGGCGGGACCGCCTGGGACCGGTGGAGGACCTCGTGGAGCGGTTGTGGCCGCAGATGTCCGCGCCGGCGTTCCTGCGCGGGCTGCTCGGCTCGAAGGCCCGGCTGGCCGCGGCGGCCGCCGGCGAGCTGACCGCCGCGGAGGCGGCCCTGCTGCACCGGCGCGGCGCCGACCGGCTGTCCCGCGAGGTGTGGAGCGCCGCCGACCTGCCCCTGCTCGACGAGGCCGAGGACCTGCTCAACGGGCCACCGCAACGGTTCCGGCACATCGTCGTCGACGAGGCGCAGGACCTGTCCCCCATGCAGCTGCGCGCCGTCGCGCGCCGTTCGGTGACCGGGTCATTGACCGTCGTGGGTGACCTCGCCCAGTCCACCGGCGCCTGGGCCCGCGACTCCTGGGACGACGTGCTGCGGTACCTGCCGGCACGGCAGCCGTCCACGATCACGGCGCTGCGGTACGGGTACCGCGTGCCAAGAAGGGTGTACGACTTCGCCGCCGCCGTGCTGCCCGTGGCCGCGCCCGGGGTGGCACCGGCGACGGTGGTACGCGAGGGGCCGGCCGACCCCGGCATCCACCGGGTCGACGCGGACGTCCGGGCCGCCCGCGCGGTCGAGGTGGCGCGCGGGCACGCCGAGGCCGGCCACTTCGTGGGCATCGTCTGCCCGCCGTCGTGCCGGGCCGAGCTGGAGGCGGCGCTGGCGGCGGCCGGGGTCACGTGGAGCGGTGCCGAGCTGGCCGCGCCGGTCAACGTGGTCGCCCCGCGCGAGGCCAAGGGCCTGGAGTTCGACGCGGTGGTGGTCCTGGAGCCGGAGGACATCGTCGCCGGCGACCCGCAGGGGTTGCGGATGCTGTTCGTCGCGCTCACCCGTACCACCAAGTTCCTCGACGTGGTGTGCGTGGGTGAGCCGCTGCCGCTGGCGGTGCACGCGCGGCCGCGCGTGCCCGCGGCCCGGCCCGCACCCGACCCGCCGGTCGACGCGGTCCAGCTCGACGGCCTGGCCCGGGAGATCGCCACGGTCGTCATCAGCGGCGTACCGGCACCGCTGTGGGACGAGGTGCTGGACCGCGCGGCGACCATCCTCGAGGACCGCCCGGAACGCGGCGCCCCTAGCGGCCGGCACCGGCGCGACTGATCGCCTCCGAGTCCAGCCGCCGGCCGACCGCCCACTCGACGATCCCGTCGACGATCTTGCCCTTCGTCCCGGTCACCGTGATGCCCAGCTCGGCGGCGAGCTGCTTGAGCTTGGGCACGGTGAGCTTGAGGTCGGTCTCCAGGTAGCGGCGGGCCGCCGCCCGGTCGCCGATCTGGGTCAGCGTGGTCGCGATCTCCGTCGCCGGTCGCGGCAGTCCGGCCGCGGCCCGCGCGGCCGGCTGGCGCCGGCCCACCAGCTCCAGCCGCGCCTGCCCGCTGGCCAGCTCGGCCAGCTGCGCGGCGGACAGCTTGCGGAGGAACTCGGCGACGCGGATCAGCACCTCGTGGGCGAGATCGGCCGGGTCGGTCACGTGGTCTCCTTCAGATCCTGGTACGGGCGATGAACTCGCTGGTCAACTGTTGCAGCTCGTAGCGCAGCGCCTCGACGGCGGTACTGCGTTCGGCCGCCAGCACGGCCGGTACGCTGCGGTCGCCGGCGTCGGTGAAGGCGGTCTTGTTCTCCCGGATGGTCTGGCGGAACACCGGGATCTCGATGCCCGCCATCCGCTCCATGCTGGCCCGCTGGGACTTCAGCATGCCGGCACCGGCGTACTGGATCATGGTGTACACCACCCCGAGGATCTCCGGGTTGACCGGCTCCGGCGCGCTCTCGTTGAACTCCTCCACCAGCCGCGACAGCCGGGTGCGCAGGTAGTCGATGCCCAGCGTGGACAGGTAGTCCGGGCGGGCCGGGATGAGCACGTGCTCGCTCGCGACCAGGGCGGTACGGGTGACCATGTTGAAGTTCGGCGCGCAGTCCACGAGCACCGCGTCGTACCCGTCGAACGCGGAGTCGGCCAGCGCGTTCGCGAGCATCCGGTGCACCCGCAGGTACCGGGGGTTGGTCCGCTGGAACCGGGCGCCGCCCAGCCCGGCGGCCAGGTCCAGGTCGACCTCGACCAGGCCCAGATGCGAGGCGAGCAGGTCGACCTGCCCGCCGTTCGGTTGCACCAGCGCGTTGACCGCCGGTGGCGACACCACGTACTTGTGGAGCGGATCTACCGCGCCGCTGCCGATGAACGACGCGAACCACGGCAGGATCGTGCGCCCGCCGGCGAGCTGGTCCTCCCACTCGTCCACGCGGAAGAACGAGAACGTCAGGCTCGCCTGCGGATCCAGGTCGATCAGCAGCACCCGCCGCCCCCGCGCCGCCAGCTCCGCGCCGAGGTTGGCGGTCACCGTGGTCTTGCCGACGCCGCCCTTGTAGTTGATGACCGATACGACACTGGCTGGCATGCCGTAAATCTGCCGCACCGGGCCCGGCCCCGGGAAGGGGCCGGGCCCCGCGCGGTCAGCGCGTCCTGGTCGTCACGACCAGCGCGAAGTCCGCGTCGGTCGCGGTGGTCTCCGGGTGCCCGTCGGCGTTGATCTCGGCGGCGAGGACCTCGATCGTCCAGGTGCCGGCCGCCGGCCGCTCCACGAAGACGTTCTCCACCGTGTCGACCTTGTTGGAGGTACCGCCCGGCGTCGACCAGTTGCCGGTCAGCAGGCCGTTGTTGCCCCAGAAGACGGTGCCGTTGGGCGCGGTCACCCGCAGGCTCAGGTCGTTGACCCGGGCCCGGGCCGCCGACGGCGAGCCCATCGGGTCGGTGTAGACGAGGGTGGCTCGTAGCGGCTCGGTACCGGCGGCGTTGACCCGGTACGTGCGGCGCTGGCCGACCGTCACCAGGTCGGTCTCGTTGACCAGCACCGGCAACCGGAACCCGCCGGCCTGGGCGCGCTGGTAGAGGTTCTGCACGCTCGGGGTACCCCAGCCCTGGTGCACCCGGGTCAGATCAGCGCCGGCGCCGCTGAACGGGTACTGGTTGGCCGTGTTGACCAGCAGCGCCTTGGCCGTGGCGGCGTGCGGGCGGCTGGCGAACACGTCGCGCTTCTGGCCCGGGGCGCCGGCGAACACGCCGTCGGCCCACATCTGGAACATCAGCCCGGCGGTGCCGCAGGTGATCGGCGTGGCCCCGCTGGTACCGCCGAACGACGACGTGTACGCGGTGTCGCTGCCCGACGAGGTGGTGAAGATCCGGTCGTAGTAGTTGGACAGGTCCGGCTTGATCCGCCCGTCCGCGGCCGGACCGATGCTCGCGCCGCCGTTCCACCGGTCGTCCGCGCGATCGAGGGTGTCGCGGTGGAACTCGCCGCCGACCGAGAGCACGTTCTTCGCCCAGGCCTGCGGCCGGGACATGCGGGTACCGTCGTTGCTCTGCGACTGGCAGATCAGCAGGTCGTGATCGAACACGATGTCGTCCATCTGGGCGGATATCGCGGTGTAGCTTGTGGTCAGCCCGCTGCCCCAGCTGTTGCTCTGGAACACCGCGCGGAACTGGCCGTTCGGGTTGACCAGCGCCTGCGTGTGCGCCCAACGGTCGCGGACGTTGTTGGCCGCGAAGATGCCCTGCGCCTCGGGGAGCATGCCGCGCGCCGTGGGGTTCACGCCGCTGGCGAAGATCTGCCCGTAGGTCGAGCTACCGTGCCCGATGTTGGTCGTGTTCGGCGTGTGCAGCACCGGCGGGCGGGCGCGGAACTCCTGGTGGGTCAGGCGTACCCCGCCGTCCATCACCTCGCCCCGCACGCCCTGGCCCCGGTACCCGCCCGCGGTCTCGACGAAGTTCGCGCCGGTGGCGATGCGCGCCTTGTCCATGTCGACCGCCGGGGGCGCCCACCGGTCCACGGCGAGCACCTCGTCCAGCCCGGCGACGGTCCGCAGCTGGGCACCGTCGAGGACCGCCTCGACGAGCTGGTGGCTCTCCGACAGCGAGACCACCGTGCCGCCGGCCGCGCTCACCCGGTCCGCCACCCGGCGCTGGTCGGCCGCGTCGCGCTCGACGAGCGTGACGACGTAGCGCCGCGCCGCGCTCGCGCCCAGCGCCTCCGGCTCGATCCGGTCACCGGGCTGGTACGCGCCGACCCACCGCACGTAGGGCAGCGCCACCACGGCGGCCCGGGTCGCCGGGCTCATCCGCACCACGTAGGCGAAGTCCGGCAGGTAGGCGCCGATCCGCGCGCCCAGCCGGCGCAGCTCCTGCCGCTGGCTGTCCAGCGGCGCGGCGGCGAACTGCACGAGGTAGCTGCCGCCGCCGGAGGCGCGCAACGAGGCCGGGGCCTGTTCCGGCGCGGCCGGCTCGGCGACCGGGTCGAAGGCGCGGCTGCGCAGGACGAGCTGCCGGGCCTGCGGGAGCCGGTCCCCCCAGCTGCGGCCGCCGTCGAGGCTGAGCTGGTACGAGTCGGCGCCGATCAGCCGTACCCGTACCGGGTCGCCGGGCTGGCCGAGCGTACGCGTGCCGGCGTCCCCGCCCGGGGTAGGCACACTCCACGCGTTGGTGATCGTGAGCGTGAGCATCATGGCAACCGCGTACAGCACGGCGGCGCCGGTCAACCAGTGACGACGGTGGTTCGGCATGGCGCCACGATACCGATCGAATCGACACTAGTATATATCTGGCCCTATCAATTAGCGTCGCGCGCCGATCAGCGACCGTCGAGCACGGCCAGCAGCGCGGCGATCGGTCCGTCGGCGGTACGGGTCGGCGCGAACCGGCTGTCGCTCCACCGCCGCCCCCGGTGCAGCCAGACGCTGGGCAGCCCGAGCGCGTTCGCGCCGCCGATGTCGGCCTCGGGGCTGTCCCCCACCATCCACGCGCCGGACAGCCGCATCCGCACCCGCTCGGCGGCGATGGAGAAGATGCGCGGGTTGGGCTTGCTGACCCCGGCCTCCTCCGAGATCACCCAGTCGGCGAGGTACCGGTCCAGCCCGGTGGAGCGGATCTTCGCCTCCTGCTGGAGGGTGGTGCCGTTGCTCACCACGACGGGTACCCACCCGGCATCCCCGGCGATGCGCAACGCGCAGGCGACCAGCGGGTCCAGCCGGGTGTGCCGCACCACCCCGTCGCGCAGCGCGTCCACCAGGTCGATGGCGGAGTTACGCAGCAGGTACCGCTCCTTGAGCGCCTCGGCGACGTCCCACCGGTCGGTCAGGCCGTCGGCGTCGACGTCGAGGATCCAGTCCACGTCCTCCTCCGGCGCGCCGATCGCGCACAGGAAGTCCTCGGCCCAGGCCCGGAACGCCGCTGCCCGGTCCAGCAGCGTGTTGTCGAGGTCGAGGAGCAACAACGGCACGCCGGCACCCTACGTGAGAGACGTCCGCCTTCAACAGTCCCCGTAATGGACTCACCCCCGGCACAGCCGCCGCCCGGCGCCCAGGTCGGGCCGCCGGTCCACGATCATGCGGTGAGCCAGCCGGATCCGGCCCAGCTCGGTGGGGTCGAAGTCGGCCAGGATGATGTGCTCACCGAAGTCGGGCGCCCGGCGTAGCGGGCGCCCTTCCGGTTCATAGATGGCCGAACCCCCGTTGAACCGCCACGGGCTCGCGCCACCGACCTGGTTGGCGAAGACCACGTACATCGTATTGTCCAGCGCGCGGGCCGCGCCGAGCAGGTCGCGGCGGTGCTGCGAGCCTTCGAGGTAACCGATCGGGCACACGTACCCGTGGGCCCCGTCGTCGGCGGCCGCGCGGCCGTGCTCGGGGAAGCTCACGTCGTAGCAGATGCCCAGGCCGAGCCACCAGCCGTCGACGGCGAGCGTGCTGCCCTCGGCGCCCGGGGCGAACAGGTCCACCTCCTCGCCCCACAGGTGCTGCTTGTCGTAGGCGCTCAGCACGCCGCCGCGCCGGTCGATGACCAGCGCCGAGTTGGTCCGCCGGGTGTCGGTGTGCCGGACCGCCGCGCTGACCACGATGACTACCTTCTGGTCCCGGGCCACCGCGCGCAGCGGGTCGAGCCGGATGTCGCCGATCCGGCCGGTCTCGTCGGCCGCGAGGTGGGTACCCGCCGGGTCGGCGCGCAGGGTGGCCAGGTGGTACCCGGGCAGGAACAGCTCGGGGAGCACTACCAGCCGGGCGCCCTCCCCGGCGGCCCGGGCAGCCAGGCGCGCCGCCACGCCCGTGTTGCCGGCGATGTCGCCTCGGTTGGGCTCCGCCTGGACGGCGGCGACACGCAGCGGGGCACGGGGCGTCGGTGGCACCTTGCCATCCTGCCATCCGCGCCGGGTACCGGCGATCCGCCGCCCGCCCGGTCTGGTAGCAAGCCGTACGTACGGATTGCAACGCCCCGTGGTACCTGTCACGATCAGGAACGTGCCCCGGGTCAGCCAGGACCAGCTCGACGCCCGGCGCCGGGAGATCCTCGACGGTGCCCGGGCCTGCTTCGCGCGCTACGGGTACGAGGGTGCCACGGTGCGCCGCCTGGAGGAGCAGACCGGCCTGTCCCGCGGGGCGATCTTCCACCACTTCCGCGACAAGGACTCGCTGTTTCTCGCTGTGGCCGAGGACGACACCGAGACGATGGTGCAGACCGTGGACCGGCACGGGCTCGTGCAGGTGATGCGGGACCTGCTGGCCAAGGCGGACTCCGCCGAGGTACCCGGCTGGCTGGGCACCCAATTGGAGGTGTCCCGCCGGCTGCGCACCGATCCGGACTTCGCCCGGCGCTGGGCGGCGCGGTCGGCGGCGATCGCCGACGCCACCCGGCGGCGCCTGGACCGCCAGCACGAGGCCGGGGTGCTGCGCGAGGACGTCGGCGTGGACACGCTGGCCCAGTTTCTGGAGCTGGCCTACGACGGGCTGGTGCTACGGCTGGCCACCGGACAGCCGGCCGACGGCCTCGGGCCGGTGCTCGACCTCGTCGAGGAGGCGGTCCGCCGATCCGGGTGAACCGGGCAGCGGTGAGTCGCTGGTGGCGAACTGGGTGCGGTAGAGCTCGGCGTAGAGCCCGCCGGCGGCGACCAGCTCGTCGTGGGTACCCCGCTCGACGATCCGGCCGCCGTCCATCACCAGGATCTCGTCGGCCTCCCGGATGGTGGACAGCCGGTGCGCGATGACCAGGGCGGTGCGCCCTTCGAGCGCGACGGACAGCGCGCGCTGCACCGCCGCCTCGGACTCGGAGTCCAGGTGCGCGGTGGCCTCGTCGAGGATCACGATGCTCGGCGCCTTGAGCAGCAGCCGGGCGATCGCGATGCGCTGCTTCTCCCCGCCGGAGAACCGGTACCCGCGCTCCCCCACCACGGTGTCCAGCCCGTCGGGCAGCGCGCGGACGAGGTCGGCGATCTGCGCCCCGGTCAGCGCCGCCCACAGCTCCTCGTCGGTCGCGTCGGGACGGGCGTAGCGCAGGTTGTCGGCGATGGTCTCGTGGAACAGGTGCGCGTCCTGGGTGACCACGCCGATCACGTCGCGCAGGTCGGCCAGCGAGGTCTCGCGGACGTCGACCCCGCCGACCAGGACCACGCCGTCGGTGACGTCGTAGACCCGGGGTACCAGCATCGCGGTGGTGGACTTACCGGCACCGGACGGGCCGACCAGGGCCACCATCTTGCCCCGTGCCACCGTGAAGGACACCCCGCGCAGGACCGGCTCGGTGACCGTGCGGTCGAGCACCGCCACGTCCTCCAGGGACGCCAGCGAGACCTCGGCCGCGCTGGGGTACCGGAACACCACGTCGCGGAACTCGACGGTGGCCGCGCGGGGTGGCAGGGCCCGGGAATCGGACCGCTCGGCGATGCCCGGCGCGAGGTCGAGCACCTCGAAGACCCGCTCGAACGACACCAGCGCGCTCATCACGTCGATGCGCACGTTGGACAGCGCGGTCAGCGGCCCGTACAGCCGGGACAGCAGCAGGGCCAGGGTCACCACGGTGCCGGCGGAGATCTCCCCGCGCACCGCGAACCAGCCGCCCAACCCGTAGGTCAGCGCCGTGGCCAGCGCCGCCACGAGGATCATCGCCACGAAGAAGATCCGTCCGTACATCGCCTGCTGGATGCCGATGTCGCGGACCCGCCGGGCCCGGTCGGCGAAGCGCCGCGCCTCGTCCTCGGGGCGCCCGAACAGCTTGACCAGCAACGCCCCGGCCACGCCAAAGCGCTCGGTCATGGTGGCGTTCATCTTCGCGTCGAGCTGGTAGGACTCGCGGGTGATCTCGGCCAGCTTCCGGCCGACCCGCCGGGCCGGCAGGATGAAGATCGGCAACAGGACCAGCGACAGCGCGGTCACCTGCCACGACAGGGTGAACATCACGGCGGCGGTGAGCACGAGCTGGATCACGTTGCTGACCACGCCGGACAGCGTCGAGGTGAACGCCTGCTGCGCGCCGAGCACGTCGTTGTTGAGCCGGCTGACCAGCGCGCCGGTCTGGGTGCGGGTGAAGAACTGCAGGGGCATGCGCTGCACGTGGTCGTAGACCTTGGTGCGCAGGGTCAGGATGATGCCCTCACCGATCCGGGCCGAGTACCACCGGTTGACCAGCGACAGTAGCGCGTCGGCGAGGGCGAGGACGGCGATGAGCAGGGCGATGCGCACCACGGCGGAGGCGGCGCCCGGCTGGTGCCCGGTGATCGTGTTGACCGCCCGGCCGGCGAGTACCGGCCCGGCGACCCCGATCACCGCGTCGAGCACCACGGCCACCAGGAAGATCAGGATGTCGCGTCGGTAGGGCCGCGCGAAGCCCAGGACCCGCTTCGCCGTCGCCCGGCCGATCTTGCGGTTGCGGATCTCCTCCTCGCGGCGCATCGAGCGGAGCATGCCCCAGCCACCGCCGCCCATCGGATGGCCCACCCGTCACCTCCACCAGTCGCGTGCGCCTCCAGTCTGGCGCACGCCTCTGACAACAACGGGGACAACTATCCGCGGTAAGCGCCTTGTTCCCGGGTACCCCTTACTCGCCCCGGCCGGCAAGATCGCGGATGCGGCGTACCTGCGCCTCCCGCTCGGCGGCCAGCCGCTGCGCGGGCGCGCGGCCGAGCTGCCCGGCCAGCAGCGCCTTGATCTCGACCACCGCGTCGCGCGGCTGGGCCAGCAGCGCCGCGGTCAGGTCGGCGACCGCGCCGTCCAGCTCGGCCGCCGGGACCACCAGGTTGGCCAGCCCGATCCGCTGCGCCTCCGCCGCGCCCACCCGCCGGCCGGTCACGCAGATCTCCAGCGCCCGCGCGTACCCGACCAGGTCGACCAGCCGCCCCGTGCCGGCCAGGTCGGGCACCAGCCCGAGCTGCACCTCGGCCATCGCGAACTGGGCGTCGTCGGTCAGGATGCGCAGGTCGCAGGCGAGCGCGAGCTGGAACCCGGCACCGATCGCGTGGCCGTGCACCGCCGCCACGCTGATCAGGTCGGGCCGGTGCAGCCAGGTGAAGCCTTCCTGGTACCCGGCGATGCGGTCCTGCGCCTCGTCCGGCGGAAGCGCCGCGATCTTGGGCAGCAGCACCTGGGCCGCGGCGAGGTCCAGACCGGCCGAGAACGCCCGACCCGCGCCGCGCAGCACCACCACCCGCACGTCACCGGGCAGTTCGCGGCTGAGGTCGCGCAGCGCCGTCCACATCTCGGGGGTCTGCGCGTTGAGGACTTCGGGCCGGCACAACGTGACGGTCGCGACCGGCCCGGCTCGATCGATCTGGACGCCGGCGGTGGCGGGGCTGGTCACCGGCGCCCCCGGCGGGAATTCCGCGCCGTCGCGGCGCGGCGGTGCCATTGGCAGGACTGACGAATGGCAGCGGGGCTGGTCACGCCTTCTTGCGCCGGCGGGCTCCGCCGCGCTGGCGCAGCTGCACGCCGGACTCGGTGAGTACGCGGTGGACGAAGCCGTATGAGCGGCCAGTGGAGGAGGCCAACGCCCGGATGCTTTCGCCGGAGGTGTACCGCTTGACGAGGTCTTTCGCGAGCGTCTGGCGCTCGGCTCCGACGATCCGGCGACCCTTTTCGGCGCTGGTGGTGGTGCCGGTGGCTGCCATGTTGATTCCTCACGTCCCTATTGAGCGGAGTTGGCGGTCTCACCTATTAGACCGCCTCCGTCGATCATGCGCTAGATACCATCTCGACGCCAACCGACACGCGTAAAGGGTGTCGGCTACCCGATAGCGTGGTGGGCCGTGATGAGCCAGCTGCAGAGCCAACAGCGCGATGCGACACAGGTCAATATGTTGCACCGCCTATGGCTCCGCGCCGGCCGGCACCGGGACCTGCTGGGCTGGCTCGTTCTCACCGTGCTCGGACTGGCCCTGACGGCCTGGGCGGTGCACGTCGGCGCCCACCTGGGCACGGCCGGCGCGCCGTTTCTCGGCCGGTACCGGTGGCAGTTCTCGATATCCAGCATGGTCGCTCCACTGGTGGCCGTGGCGGTGCTCGGCGGCACCCGGCTGGGCTGGTTCGAGCGCTCCCGGTGGGGGTTCGTGCTGGCCGGCAGCTACCTGTTCACGCTGGCCTGGGCGCTGGCGCTGGCCATCGTCGACGGCGCGGCCGGGCTCACCCGGTCCCTGCTCGACCCGGACAACTACCTGTCCGACATCGGCTCGGTCGGCGACGATCCGCTGGCCTACCTGCGCGGCTTCACCCAGGACGTGCGGGCCCACTCGGTGTCCGCGCGCGGGCATCCGCCCGGTCCGGTGCTGCTGCTGTGGAGCCTGCAGCGCGCCGGACTCACCGACCGGCTGGCGCTGGCGCTGCTCATCACCGCGGTCGGTGCGCTGACCGTGCCGCTGGTTCTCGGTTCGGTACGTGAGGTGTGCGGTGAGACTCCGGCACGCCGGTACGCCCCGGTGTTGATTCTCGCGCCATCCGCAATTTGGGCGGCGGTGAGTGTCGACGTGATCGTCGCGGTGCTCGGCGCGGCGATGGTGGCCGCCGGGGTACGGGCCAGCGCCCGGCGGCGCACCGGACTGCGCGCCGGGGCCTGGGCGCTGCTCGCCGGCGCGCTGCTCGGCGTCGCCGCGCTGTTCTCCTACGCGGCGCCGTGGCTGGGCCTGTCGGTGGTGTGTCTGTACTTCGCCCGCCGCCGCCCGTTCCTCAACCTCGGCACCGGGCTGGGCGCGCTGGCCCCGGTGGTGCTCGCCGACCGGCTCGGCTTCGCCTGGCTCAGCGGCCTGTTCGCGGCCCGCGACGACTACGTCTCGCGGGTGGAGCCGTACCGCTCGGCCCCATGGTGGACCGCGATCAGCCTCGTGGTGCTCCTGCTCGTCGCCGGGCCGCCGCTGTTCGCCAGCCTGCGCAAGCTGCGCAACACGCCCGGCTGGCCGTTCCTCGTCGGCGCCGCCGTGGCGGTCATCGCGTCCATCCTGGCCGGCATCGCGCGCGGCGGCGCGGAACACGCCTGGCTGCCGTTCTTCCCCTGGCTCACGGTCGCGGCCGTGGCACCGGAGACGCAGGGCGGGGAGCCGGTACCGGCACCGCTGTCGCTGGCCGGCGTCGGCGCGCTGGTCGCGATCGTCATCGAGGCGGTACTGGCGACGCCCTGGTGAACGCCGGACGCGCCGCCGCGCGCCGGGCTCAGGCCAGCTCGACCAGTTCGAGCAGGTCGTCGCTCCACGCGTCCTCGACGCCGTCGGGCAGCAGGATCGCCCGGTCCGGCTTGAGCGCGCTGACCGCGCCCGGGTCGTGCGTCACCAGCACGATCGCCCCCGGGTACCGGGCGATCGCGTCGAGCACCTGCTCCCGGCTGACCGGGTCGAGGTTGTTGGTCGGCTCGTCGAGCAGCAGCACGTTGGCTCCGGAGCAGACCAGGGTGGCCAACGCCAGCCGGGTCTTCTCGCCCCCGGAGAGCACCCCGGCCGGCTTGTTGACGTCGTCGCCGGAGAACAGGAACGCGCCGAGGATCCGGCGCAGCTCGGCGTCGGTCTGCTGACGAGCGCTGCGCATGTGCTCCAGCACGGTGCGGTCGACGTCGAGCGTCTCGTGTTCCTGCGCGTAGTAGCCCAGGCGGAGCCCGTGCCCCGGGTGCACCGCGCCGGTGTCCGGTTCCAGCAGGCCGGCGAGGATGCGCAGCAGCGTGGTCTTGCCGGCGCCGTTGAGCCCGAGCACCGCCACCCGCGAACCCCGGTCGATCGCCAGGTCGACGTCGCAGAAGATCTCCAGCGAGCCGTATGACTTGGACAGGCCCTCGGCGGTGAGCGGGGTCTTGCCGCACGGCACCGGGGTCGGGAAGCGCACCTTGGCCACCTTGTCGGCGGCGCGCACCTCCTCCAGCCCGGCGAGCAGCCGCTCCGCCCGGCGGGCCATGTTCTGCGCAGCCACCGTCTTGGTCGCCTTGGCGCGCATCTTGTCCGCCTGCGCCATCAGCGCGCCCGCCTTCTTCTCCGCGTTGGCGCGCTCGCGGTGCCGGCGCCGCTCGTCGGTCTCGCGCTGTTGCAGGTACAGCTTCCAGCCCAGGTTGTACGCGTCGATGACGGCGCGGTTGGCGTCGAGGTACCACACCTTGTTGACCACCGCGTCGAGCAGGTTGACGTCGTGCGAGACGACGATCAGGCCGCCCTTGTGGCCGGCGAGGAACCCGCGCAGCCAGGTGATGGAGTCGGCGTCGAGATGGTTGGTCGGCTCGTCGAGCAGCAGCGTGCCGCCGGTCTCGGCGCTGTCGCGGAACAGGATCCGGGCCAGCTCGATGCGGCGGCGCTGCCCGCCGGACAGCGTGCCCAGCGGCTGGGTCAGGACCCGGTCGGGCAGCCCGAGGTTGGCACAGATCCGGGCCGCCTCGGCCTCGGCGGCGTACCCCCCGAGCGCGGCGAACCGGTCCTCCAGTGCGCCGTAACGGCGTACCGTCCGGTCGTCGGCGTCCTGCGCCAGCTCGACCTCCAGCTTGGCCAGGTCGGTGAGCAGCGTGTCCAGCCCGCGAGCGGACAGCACCCGGTCGCGGGCGGTCACGTCGAGGTCGCCGGTGCGCGGGTCCTGCGGCAGGTACCCGACCGGCCCGCGCCGCTCGATCCGCCCGGCGAACGGCAGCGCCTCCCCGGCGAGCACCCGCAACGTCGTGGTCTTGCCGGCCCCGTTGCGCCCGACCAGGCCGATCCGGTCGCTGGGCTGGACCCGCAGGGTGGTGTCGGACAGCAGGATACGGGCGCCGGCGCGCAGTTCCAGGCCGGTGGCGGAGATCATCGGAACGGCTGCCTTTCACGGGATGGCGGACAGGACGGCATCGGCGGTGACGCCGGTTCAGTCCGCGGAAAGCAGCACGGCGCCCAGTCTACCCGGCCGCGCTCGTGGCCCGTCGACCGATTACTTGCGCCGACGACCGGGTATCTCCAGCGCCATGGAGCTCAACGAGAACGCCCAGATCGACACCGGGCAGATCGAGGACCAGCGCGGCAGTCGCGGCGGCGGTGGCCTCGGCGGAATGATCCCGATCGGCGGCGGGGGCCGGGGCGGGATGATCGGACTGATCGTCACCGTGATACTGGTTCTGCTCGGCGGCGGTTTCGGCGCCAGCCAGCTCCTCGGCGGCGGCAACGATGGCCAGTCCGACAACACCAACATCAACGAGGCCTGCTCGACGGCCAACCCGGATCGGCTCAAGCGCACGGACTGCCGCAACGCGCTGTACGTCAACTCCATCCAGAACTTCTGGCAGAGCGAGCTGCCCCAGGTCTTCGGGCAGCAGTACCAGCCCTCGGACACGGTCTTCTTCGCCCAGCAGACCACCAGCGGCTGCGGGGCGGCCGAGTCGGGGATGGGGCCGTTCTACTGCCCGGCTGACCGGAAGGTCTACATCGACCTCAACTTCTACCGGGAGCTGACCGACCGGTTCGGGGCCAAGGGCGAGTTCGCCCAGCCGTACGTGCTGTCCCACGAGTACGGGCACCACGTACAGGACCTGCTCGGCATCGAGGCGCAGATGCACCGGGCGCAGCAGCGCGACCCCGGCAACGCCAACCGGTACTCGGTGATGCTGGAACTGCAGGCCGACTGCTACGCCGGCGTCTGGACCGCGCACGCGGCGCAGACCCGGGACCAGGCCGGCCAGCCGATCTTCAAGCAGGTCACCCAGCAGGACGTCCAGGAGGCGGTCGAGGCGGCCGGCGCGGTGGGCGACGACGTGATCCAGAAGGCGGCCGGGCGGCCGGTCAACCGGGACACCTTCACCCACGGTTCGGCGGCGCAGCGCCAGCAATGGTTCACCCAGGGGTACCGGACCGGCGACCCGAAGTCGTGCAACACGTTCGGCGGGGCGCTGGGCGGCTGACCGATAGCGGCCGATCGGGGATATCCGCCGAGCCGGCCCAGGACGAGCGTCGGAACCGTCCCCGTTCTCCCTCCCCGGGGTGGTTTCGATGCGTCTGCACCTTTCGCTGCCCGCCGCCGCACGCCTGCGTGTGGCGGCGGGTCTCGCCGCCCTCCTGTTTTTGCTCACCGGCTGCGGCCCGACGGCACCGGTCGACCGGATCCCCGGCGAGGCGAGCCCGGTCGCCGCGACCGCGTCGCCGTCGCCGTCGGTCTCGTCGGCGCCGTTGTCCACGCCGGCCGCGGTCCCGGCGCCGACGCTCACGCCCCCGGCCCCGGCCCCGGGTGGCGGTGGCGTCGTCGGCAACGGCGGTGGTGGCACCGGCGGGTCGTGCACCGCTGACGAGTACCGCAACGTGGACGGCGTCTGCGTCCCCCGGCCCATCCAGGCCGACGCGCCGCCACCCGGTGCCACCGCCCAGTGCAACGACGGCACCTACAGCTTCAGCCAGCACCGCAGCGGTACCTGCTCGCACCACGGCGGGGTCAGGCGCTGGCTGTAGCGGGCTCCACGAGCCGGATCCGCACCGCCCGCGCCTGCCGTACCGCGCCTTCCAGCGTGGCCAGCCGGGGCTCGGCCACGGCGAGGAACCGGTCCACGCGCAGCGGTGCGAGCGGGGCAAGGCGGGCGTCGGCGAGGATCGCCTCGACGGTCCGCCGGTCCCCGCCGGTGACCAGCGCGCTCAACCGGTCCACGGCCGGCAGCAGCACCCGCGCCGCGATGTCGGCGCCGCCCGCGGCGGCGGCACGGGCCTGGTTGTCCCGGCGCCGGGCGAAGCGCTGCTGCGACCAGCCGCCGGCGGCGGTGCGCCCCTGCACGTAGCGGCTGTCCACTTTGGACACTTCGAGCGCGTCCCCGGCGGCGATGCCCACCGCGACCCCGCCGCGGCGGGCCAGCAGCAGCCCGATCCGCCGCCCGTCGCCGGCCCCCGCCGTGAACCCGTCGAGGTCCGTCGCGCCGGGCGCCCCGGGTGGCGTACCGCACTCGGCCACCGTGCCGTCCGCGGCCGACAACCGCAGCCCGCCGGGCACGGCGGCCACCTCGTACGCCCCATGCCGCTCGGCGAACCCGCCGAGCCAGCGGGGCAGCCGGACCGGGTCCACCTCGACCCACCGCCCGCCGCCCGCCGCCGGCCTGCTCCCCACGACGTCACGGTAGCCGGGCGCACAGCTCGACCGGGTCGGCCACCACCAGGTCGGGCTCCGGACGGGGATGCCCGAGGTCGGTGTCCGTGCGCGACGAGCGCATAAGCACCGTCCGGCCGACCCCGGCGCGCCGGCCGCACAGCACGTCGCGCGACCAGGTGTCCCCGACGTACCAGGCGTCCTCGACGGTCACCCCCAGCGCCTCCGCCGCCCGGTGGATCAGGGCCGGGTTCGGCTTGCGGACCCCCGCCTCGTCGCTGTACAGCTGCGCCGCGAACCGCCCGGCGAGCCCGGCGTCGACGAGGAACTCCCGGTGCACCGCGCCGTAGAGGGTGTTGCTCACGATCGCCAGCGCGATCCCCCGCCCGGCCGTCTCGGCCAGCAGCTGCGGTACCCCCGGCCGCAGGTACCAGTCGTGGCGCAGCCGGCCCAGCCGGTGGCACAGCTCGGTGGCCCGCCCGGCGACCACTGCCCGGGCGGCCGCCGGCCAGTCCGCCGCCACGTACTGCGTCCAGAACTGCCGATGGTCCAGCTCGGTCGGGGCCGGTGGCCGGCTCATCGCGTCGCCCCACCGCCCATACGCGTCGAGCCCCGCCGCCAGGTCCGCGTCCAGCGTCGCGGGTACCGGTGCGCCGTCGGCGACCAGCCGGTCCCGCACCGCCGCCGCCAGCGCGGCCGGCCATCCGGGGCGCGAGCCGCCGTCCACGATCACGCCACCGAAGTCGAGCAGCAGCGCCTTCACGACACTTCCTGGTTCGCTCCGCGCAGCCGCCTGGAGGCACGGCCATCGCCCCACACCGCGCCCCGGCCCCGCCGGCGCGTCGCGCAGCTCAGGCCGCACCGCGGCTCCGCAGCGCTCACGCCACTACCAGCGGGATCGCCAGGACCGCGATGAGCACGCTGGACAGCAGCGCGGTGACCAGGCGGCCGCGCGGCCCGGCCAGGACCCGCCCGACCGCGCTGCCGCCGGCCGCGAGCAGCAGTTGCCAGCTCGCCGACGCCGCGAACGCCGCGACCACGAACACCGCCGACGCCGCCGCCGACCGCCCGCCGCCGGTCTGCCGGCCGAGCACCAGCGCGCTGAAGTAGATGACCGTCGCCGGGTTGAGCAGGGTCAGCGCGAGCAGCCCGAGGTAGGCCCGCCCGGGGGTGGTCAGTCCCCGGTCCGGGCGGGCGGCCCGGCTCGGGTCGCGGTGGTGCCGCCAGGCCAGGGCGGCGGTACGCACGGCGAATGCCAGCAGCACGACGGCGGCCAGCCAGCGCAGCGGGGTGGCGACCGGCCGGATCAGCCCGGCGATGGCGGCACCGCCCAGGGCGGCGAGCGCGGCGTAGATCCCGTCGGCGGTCGCGGCGCCCAGGCCCGCCCCCGTGCCGACCGCGAGGGAGGTCCGCGCGGACAGGCCGAGGATCAGCACCGCGATCGCCCCGACGGGGATCGCGACGCCGTACCCGGCGAGCAGTCCGGAGATCAACGCCTCGGCCACGACGGCGAGCCTGCCGGCTAGGCGCCGGGCGCGCGACCGATTTCACGCAGGTCTCGGGGGAACCCGCGTCAGACGTTGAAGCCCAAGGCCCGCAACTGCTCGCGGCCGTCCTCGGTGATCTTGTCGGGGCCCCACGGCGGCATCCAGACCCAGTTGATCCGGATGTCCTGCACGAGCCCACCACCCGGGCCCTTGCACAGCGCCTCGCGGGCCTGGTCCTCGATGACGTCGGTCAGCGGGCAGGCGGCCGAGGTGAGCGTCATGTCCACGGTCGCGACGTCGTCGTCGTCGATGTAGATGCCGTACACCAGGCCGAGGTCCACGACGTTGATGCCCAGCTCGGGATCGACGACGTCCTTCAGCGCCTCTTCCACGTCAGCGATCGCGACCGTCATGACATCTCTCCTACCTTCGCCACCGCCCGGGCGGTCGCGTCCTTGAACGCCATCCACGACAGTAACGCGCACTTGACCCGCGCCGGGTACTTGGCGACGCCGGCGAACGCGACGCCGTCCTCGAGCAGCTCCTCGTCCGGGGTGACCTGCCCCCGGCCGGACATCAGCGCCACGAACGCGTCATGCCGGCCCAGCGCCTCGGGGACCGTGCGCCCGCGCATGAGCTCGTGCAGCACGCTCGCCGAGGCGAGGCTGATCGAACAGCCCATCCCCTCGTACGACACGTCCTCGATCACGTCATCGACCACATGCACCCGCACCACCACCTCGTCGCCGCAGGTCGGGTTGACGTGGTGCGCCTCGGCCTCGTAGGGCTCGCGCAGCCCGCGGCCGTGCGGATGCTTGTAGTGATCCAGGATGATGTCCTGGTAGAGCTGCTCGAACTGCATCAGGAGAACACCTTCCGCACCTGCTCCAGCCCGCGGACGAACGCGTCCACCTCGTCATGGGTCGTGTAGAGGTAGAACGACACGCGGGTCATTGCCGGTACCCCGAACCGCACGCAGGTCGGCCGGGCACAGTGGTGCCCGACGCGGACCTGGATGCCGAGCGAGTCCAGCACCTGCCCCACGTCGTGCGGGTGGATGCCGTCGAGGGCGAACGAGATCGTGCCGCCCCGGTCGACCGGTACCGCCGGCCCGAAGATCCGTAGACCGGCCACCGTGGACAGTGCGTCCAGCGCGTAGCCGGCCAGCTCCTTCTCGTGCGCGGCGATCGCCGGCATGCCGAGCTGGGACAGGTAGTCCACCGCCGCGCCGAGCCCGACGGCCTGCGCGATCGGCGGGGTACCGGCCTCGAACCGCGCCGGCGGCGGGGCGTACGTGGTCTTCTCCAGCGTCACCGTCTCGATCATGGAGCCCCCGCCGAGGAACGGCGGCATCTCGGCGAGCAGCTCGTACCGCCCCCACAGCACGCCGATCCCGGTCGGCCCGAGCATCTTGTGCCCGGTGAACGCGATGAAGTCGGCACCGAGGCTCGCCACGTCGACGGGCAGGTGCGGTACCGACTGGGAGCAGTCCAGCAGCACCCGCGCGCCGACCTCGCGGGCCCGGGCGACGATCGGCGCCGTGGGGTTGACCGTGCCCAGGATGTTGGACATGTGCACGTACGCCACCAGCCGGGTGCGCTCGTTGACCAGCTCGTCGAGCTGGGACAGGTCGAGCCGGCCGTCGTCGGTGATCCGGAACCAGCGCAGCGTGGCACCGGTCCGCTCGCACAGCATCTGCCACGGCACGATGTTGGAGTGGTGCTCCATCTCGGAGATCACGATCTCGTCGCCGGGGCCGAGCCGGCCGCCGAAGGCGTGCGCGACGAGGTTGATCGCCTCGGTGGAGTTCTTGGTGAACACCACCTCGTCGGCCGACGCGGCGCCGATGAACCCGGCGACCTTGGCCCGCGCGGCCTCGAACGCGCCCGTCGACTCGGTACCGAGGGTGTGCACCGACCGCGCCACGTTGGCGTTGTGCCGCTCGTAGTGCTCGCGCATCACGTCGAGCACCTGGCGCGGCTTCTGCGACGTGTTCGCGCTGTCCAGGTAGACCAGCGGGTGCCCGTTGACCTGGCGGCGCAGGATCGGGAAGTCCTCCCGGATAAGGCGCACGTCGAAGCGCGGTGCCGTGCCCGGCGCCACCATCGCTGTCGAGGTCACCATGACTCTCCCGTCTATGCCGTCGTGAGGTACCGCTCGTACCCCTCGGCTTCGAGCTTCTCGGCCAGCTCCGGGCCGCCCTCCTCGACGATGCGCCCGCCGACGAACACGTGTACGTAGTCGGGCTGCACGTACCGCAGGATCCGGGTGTAGTGGGTGATCAGCAGGATGCCGGTGTCACCGTCCTGCCGTACCCGGTTGACCCCGGCCGACACCACCCGCAGCGCGTCGATGTCCAGGCCCGAGTCGGTCTCGTCGAGGATCGCGATCTTCGGCTTGAGCAGTTCGAGCTGGACGATCTCGTGGCGCTTCTTCTCCCCGCCGGAGAAGCCCTCATTGACGTTGCGCTGGGCGAACGCCGGGTCCATGCCGAGCCGGTCCATCGCGGACTTGAGCTCCGCGCCCCACGTGCGCAGCTTGGGCGCCTGCCCGTCGAGCGCGGCCTTCGCGGTGCGCAAGAAGTTGGCCACCGAGACGCCGGGCACCTCGACCGGGTACTGCATCGCCAGGAACAGCCCGGCCCGGGCCCGCTCGTCGACGGTCATCGCCAGCACGTCCTGGCCGGCGACCTTGATCCGGTCCGAAGTGCCGTCGTGCGGCGCGGCGGCCGGATCATGGTCGAAGAGGGTCACCGTGCCGCCGGTGATCTGGTACCTCGGGTGCCCCGCGACGGAGTAGGCGAGCGTGGACTTGCCCGACCCGTTGGGGCCCATGATGGCGTGGGTCTCCCCGGCCCGCACGGTCAGGTTGACCCCGGACAGGATCGGCTTGCGCTCGTCGTCGGGCAGCTTGACCGAGACCTGCAGGTCACGGATTTCCAGGACACTCACGCTTTCACTCCAGAGACATAGATCCAGCCGTCGTGGATCTCGACGGGGTAGACGGGTACGGGTTCGGTGGCGGGCAGGCCGGTCGGCTCACCGGTACGCAGGTCGAAGCGGGAGCCGTGCAGCCAGCATTCGAGCGTGCAGTCGTCGATCTCGCCCTCGGACAGCGGTACGGCGGCGTGCGAGCACTCGTCGTAGATCGCGTGCACGCTGCCGTCGGCGCAGCGCACCACGGCGACGCGGACGCCGTCGATCTCGGCGCTGATGGCTGTGCCGGGTTCGATGTCGTCGACGGGACACACCTTGATCACCCGCCGGCCTCCGAATGTTCTGGGTCCGGACGCGGAGCCTCCGGAGCCAGAACGCTCGCAGCGAGACGCGTCTCGATGCTGGCCGCGAGCCGGTCATGCAGCGACGCCACCGGGATCTTGTTGAGCAGCTCGGCGAAGAAGCCGCGGACCACCAGCTTGCGCGCCTCGGCCTCGGACACCCCCCGGGACATCAGGTAGAAGAGCTGCTCGTCGTCGAAGCGGCCGGTCGCGCTGGCGTGCCCGGCGCCGATGACCTCGCCGGTCTCGATCTCCAGATTCGGTACCGAGTCGGCGCGCGCCCCGTCGGACAGCACCAGGTTACGGTTGATCTCGTACGTGTCGGTGCCGGTGGCCTCCGCGCGGATCAGCACGTCGCCGACCCAGATGGTGTGCGCCCCGTCGCCCTGCAACGCGCCCCGGTAGCCGACGTAGCTGCGGCAGTCCGGTACCCCGTGGTCGACCAGCATCCGGTGCTCGAAGTGCTGGCCGGCGTCGGCGAAGTAGAGCCCGTACAGCTCGGCCTCGCCGCCCCGGCCGGTGTAGTCGACGGAGAGGTACTGGCGCACCAGGTCCCCGCCGAGGGACACCTGGATGTGGACGAGCTTCGCGTCGCGCCCGAGGCGGAACTTCACGTGCTGCGCCTGCACCGCGTCCGGCGCCCAGTCGGTCACGGTGATCAGCGTGAGCCGGGCCCCGGACCCGACCGACACCTCCACGTTGTCCGCGAGGGTCACGCTGCCCACGTGGTCGAGCACCAGCGTCGCCTCGGCCAGCTCACCAACCTCCACGTAGGTGTGCCCGAACGCGAGCCCCTCGGCGCCCGGGCCGACCAGCCGGACGACGGCGGGCTGCTGCGGCACCGCGCCCCGCGCCACCGAGATCAGCCGCGCCTGGGACGCGTGGGTCCAGGCCAGCGCGCTGATCCGGTCGAACGGCGTGAGCACCGACCCCAGTCGCCGATCCCCCTTGTCCACTGTGGACACCGAGACCCCGGCGGGTAGCCCGTCGTACTCGTGCCGCAGGGCGGGACCGGCGCTGACCGAGCCGTCGGCCGTGGCCAGGCCGCGCAGCCGGCGCAGCGGGGTGAACCGCCACTCCTCCTCGCGGCCGGTCAGTGCCGGGAAGTCCGCGACGTCGAAGGAGCGCAACGCCTGCGACTTGGTCTTCGGCGGCGCGGCCGGCGCGACGGCGGGCGCGGTGGTCACAACAGAGGTCATGTTCTCCTACTTCTCCACGTTCGACCGGGGCCCGCCTCAGCCGACGGCGCCTTCCATTTGCAGCTCGATGAGGCGGTTGAGCTCCAGGGCGTACTCCATCGGCAGCTCCTTGGCGATCGGCTCGATGAAGCCGCGCACGATCATCGCCATCGCCTCGTCCTCGGTCAGTCCCCGGCTCATCAGGTAGAACAACTGGTCGTCGCTGACCTTCGAGACGGTCGCCTCGTGGCCCATCGAGACGTCGTCCTCGCGGATGTCGACGTAGGGGTAGGTGTCGGAGCGGGAGATCGTGTCGACCAGCAGCGCGTCGCACTTGACCGTGGAGCGGCTGTGGTGCGAGCCCTCCAGCACCTGGACCAGGCCGCGGTAGGAGGTACGGCCGCCGCCGCGCGCGATCGACTTGGAGATGATCGTGGACGAGGTCCGCGGCGCCGCGTGCACCATCTTCGCCCCGGCGTCCTGGTGCTGCCCCTCGCCGGCCATGGCCACCGAGAGCACCTCGCCCTTGGCGTGCTCGCCGACCATGAAGACCGCCGGGTACTTCATGGTGACCTTGGAGCCGATGTTGCCGTCGATCCACTCCATCGTGCCGCCCTCGTGGCACACGGCGCGCTTGGTGACCAGGTTGTAGACGTTGTTGGACCAGTTCTGGATGGTCGTGTACCGGCAGCGCGCGTTCTTCTTCACGATGATCTCGACGACCGCGGAGTGCAGCGAGTCCGAGGAGTAGATGGGCGCCGTGCAGCCCTCGACGTAGTGCACGTACGCGCCCTCGTCGACGATGATCAGCGTCCGCTCGAACTGGCCCATGTTCTCCGTGTTGATCCGGAAGTAGGCCTGCAGCGGGATCTCGACGTTGACACCCTTGGGCACGTAGATGAACGAGCCACCGGACCACACCGAGGTGTTGAGCGAGGCGAACTTGTTGTCCCCGACCGGGATCACCGTGCCGAAGTACTCCTTGAACAGGTCCTCGTGCTCGCGCAGGCCGGTGTCGGTGTCGAGGAAGATGACGCCCTGCTGTTCCAGGTCCTCACGGATCTTGTGGTAGACCACCTCGGACTCGTACTGCGCCGCCACGCCCGCGATCAGCCGCTGCTTCTCCGCCTCGGGGATGCCCAGCCGGTCGTAGGTGTTCTTGATGTCCTCGGGCAGCTCGTCCCAGGAGGCCGCCTGCTTCTCGGTGGAGCGGACGAAGTACTTGATGTTGTCGAAGTCGATCGCGGTCAGGTCGGCGCCCCACGCCGGCAGCGGCTTGCGGCCGAACAGGCGCAGCCCCTTCAGGCGCAGGTCGAGCATCCACGCCGGCTCGCTCTTCTTGGCCGAGATGTCGCGCACCACCGCCTCGTTGAGCCCGCGCTGCGCCACCGCGCCGGCCGAGTCGGAGTCGGCCCAGCCGTACTCGTACCGACCAAGCGCGGCGAGCTGCTGGTCCTGGGTGAGCTGGTCGGTCATGATGCCGTCCTCACACTGTCGTTGCGATGAGCACTGCCGATCTTGTGCGGTATGTGCGTCGTGCAGACCCCGTCGCCGTGCGCGATGGTCGCGAGGCGCTGGACGTGGGTGCCGACGAGTTGGGAGATCACTCTCGTCTCGGCCTCACACAACTGCGGGAACTCGGCGGCGACGTGCGCCACCGGGCAATGGTGCTGGCAGAGCTGCCCGCCGGACGCGATCGTGGTCGCCGACGCAGCGTACCCCTCGACGGTCAGCGCGCGAGCGAGCGCTTCAGCCCGGGCGAGCGGGTCGTCCCCGGCCCCCTCCATCGCGCTGCGGCAGCGGGCCTCCAGGGCGGCGACGCGCTGTGCGGCGAACGCACCGACCGCCTCCGCGCCGCCCTGCGCGGCGATCCAGCGCAGCGCCGCCGCCGCGAGGTCGTCGTAGGTGTGCCGGCCGTGGCGGACCCGGGCCTCGTCGGTGAGCAGGAAGACCCGGGCCGGGCGGCCGCGGCCGCGGTGGCCGGGGGGGCGCTGCTGGCGGGAGACCACGTCGCCGGCCGCGACGAGCGCGTCGAGGTGGCGGCGGATAGCGGCCGTGCTCAGGCCCAGTTCCGCGCCGAGCTCGGCGGTGGTCGCCGCACCGTGCTCCAGCAGGAGCTGGCAGACCCGGTCCCGGGTACGGTGGTCGGCGCCCGGCTCGGCCGTGGCCGAGGCAGACGCGGAGATCACCGCAGGGTTTTTCACTACACCAGTGTTGCGTATTTCCTCGGGCCAGTGCAAACCGGCCCGCCGGTGATCCGGCCCACCGGCGCTCCTACCATGGCGGCGTGCACGTTTTGCATCGGTTGCTCGACCGGCCCGGCCTGCTCCGCCGTACCGCCCTGGCCTCCCTGGCGGCCAACGTCGGCATCGTGATCACCGGCGGGGTGGTCCGGCTGACCGGCTCCGGGCTGGGCTGCCCCACCTGGCCCACCTGCGACGCGGAGCACCTGGTCCCCACGAAGGAGCTGGGCTACCACGGGGTGATCGAGTTCGGCAACCGGACGCTGATCAGCGTCGTCGGCGGGCTCGCCGTGGTCTGCGCGGTGCTGGCCCTCGCCCAGCTCCCCCGCCGGCGCGACCGGCTGACCTGGGCGGGGCTGGTGGTCGCCGGGGTGGCCGCGCAGGGCGTGCTCGGCGGGATCACCGTGCACACGGTGCTCAACCCGTGGGTGGTCTCGGGGCACTTCCTGCTGTCGATGGCGCTGATCGCGGCGGCGTACCGGTTCTGGGTGCTCAGCCGCGAGCCGGCCGGGCCGCCCGGGCCGGCGCCGGCCCGCCCGGTGCGCGCGCTGGCGTGGCTGGTGGCCGGGGTGACGGCGGCGGTGCTCGCGATCGGCACGGTGGTCACCGGCAGCGGCCCGCACGCCGGGGACGCCGCCGCCCGCCGCACCGGGTTCGACCCCGGTACCGTGGCCCAACTGCACGCCGACCTGGTCATGCTGCTGATCGGGCTGTCGATCGGGCTGCTGATCCTGGCACCGGCCGGGCTGCGCCGGGCGGCCACGGTACTGGTCGGGGTCGAGCTGGCCCAGGGCGCGATCGGGTTCGTGCAGTACTTCACCCACCTGCCTGTGCTCGCCGTCGGGCTGCACATGGCCGGGGCGTGCGCGGTGTGGCTGGCCGCGCTCGGCGTGCTCACCGCGGCCCGGGCCGGTACCCGTCCGGGTCCGGCGGCGGATCAGCCGGCGGCAGCGGATCAGCCGGCGGCGGAGAGCCGGTCGGCGATGGCCCCGGCGAGCCGGTCCGCCGCGCCGGGCGCGTAGCCGAGAAACAGCGACGGCTCGGTCAGCTCCAGCTCGATCAGCCGGGGCGCACCGTGCGGTCCCGGGATCATGTCAACCCTTGCGTAAAGCAAGTCAGTACCGAACGGCGCGGCTGTCAGGGCTTTCTCGGCCAGCGCCCGCTCCTCGGCGGGTCGGCTCCCGGGGCGTGATCTCCTCGGGGCGGTAGAGGCCGGCGACGCCTTCGTCGGGGCCGTCGAGCAGTGGACCCTTGCGGATCGCGTGGCTGAACCGGCCGCCGAGGAAGAGCAGCGCGGTCTCTCCGTAGGTGTCCACCGCCGGGAGATAGGGCTGGATCAGGACGGTGCGGCCGGCGGCCTGGAGCCGCGCCGCGTGCCGCTCGGCGAGCTCGCGGTGCCCGGCGGCGCCGAGATCGTACCGGCCGGTGTCGACGCTGCCGGCCCCGACCGCGGGCTTGATCACGTACTCCCCGCCGGCCGGTGGCGCCCACGGCGGGTCGGCCGGGTCGAGCCACACCGTCAGCACGACCGGTACCCCCGCCGCGGCGAGGTCGGCGAGGTAGCGCTTGTCGGTGTTCCACGCCACCACGGCGGCCGGGTTGGCCAGCGCCGGTACCGTGCGGGTCCAGTGCAGGAAGGCGTCCCGGCGGCGCGGGTAGTCCCAGGTCGAGCGGAGCACCGCGAGGTCGTAGCCGGCCCAGTCGGCGGTCGGGTCGTCCCAGGCCACCCCGTCGACGGTGAACCCGTGCGCCCGTAGCGGCTCCAGCAGCAGGCGGTCGTCGGGGTCGAGGTCGGGCAGTTCGCGGCAGGTAACGAGAGCGACCCGGGGATTTCCCCGGGCCGCCGCGGACAAGGACGATTCGATCAACGAGAGAGCTGGCGGCGGCCCATGGACCGCCATAGGTCGTTACTTGGGCGCATCTGCTCGATCAGCTCCCGCTCCCACTCGTTCTCCACCTCGACGCCGGCCTTCTCGCAGGCTCGCCGGGCGATGTCGGTGCCGCTGGCGAACTGGTCTGTCCAGGTGCCGTCCTCCCCCACGAGGACGATCCGGGCGCCCCGGCGGCCGACATACTCGATGACTGCCTTGGCGCCGCCGTGACCGGCGGCGAACGACTTGATGCCGGAGACCAGGCTGCCCGAAAGGGCCGCCGGGGCCGCCGGCTCCGCCGTCAAGGTCGTATCGGAACCATCTGCCATGCCCAGCAGAGTAAGCAGATGCGTCCCGTCCCGCGCGGCATTCGCCTCAGGAATGTGATGCTCCTAACCGACCGACCCGCTACTGCCGGTGAATGCGAAACGCTGCTTTATCCGAATTGTCCACCGATAGTCAGCGGTCAAAAGCGGACAGAAATCCTGAGCTTGCGAATCGGCAACGGTTGGCGGGGGAATCTCGGAGAGTCGTGGAGGAAATCGACCAAGAACGGCTAAGCGTGGTGAATGAGGGCGTCCACCGCGACCGCGACGAACAGCAGGGTCAGGTACGTGGTCGACCAGTGGAAGAGCCGCATCGGCCGGAGCGGCTCGCCCCGACGGGTACGACCGGCCAGCCGGTGCGCCTCCAGGATCAACAGCGCTCCGAGGACGCCGGCCGTTACTCCGTACAGCGGGGTCATGCCGAGCGGCCACAGCGTGAGCGAGGCCGCCACGGTCAGCCAGGAGTAGAGCACGGTCTCCGTGGCGACCCGGCGCATCGAGGCCACGACGGGCAGCATCGGGATGCCGGCGCGCCAGTAGTCCTCCCGGAACTTGATGGCGAGGGCGTAGAAGTGCGGCGGCTGCCAGAGGAACACCACGGCGAACAGCAGCAGCGCCCGTACGCTCACCGAACCCGTGACGGCCGACCAGCCGATCAGCACCGGCAGCGCGCCGCAGATCCCGCCCCACACCGTGTTCTGCGGGGTGGTCCGCTTGAGCCACATCGTGTACACGAGGTCGTAGTAGGCGATCGCCGCGGCGGTCAGCCCGGTGGCCAGCCAGTTGGTGAAGGCCGCCAGGAGGGTGACCGAGACGCCGGCCAGGACCAGACCGAACACCAGCGCGGCGCGGGGCGAGACGGTGTGCGCCGGCAGCGGCCGCCGGGCGGTGCGCCGCATGAGTTGGTCGATGTCGCGGTCGAGGTAGCAGTTGAGCGCGTTGGCGGCGCCGGCGGCCAGCGCGCCCCCGACCAGTACCACCAGGGTCAGCCACAGCGGCGACAGCCCGCCCTGGGCCAGGAACATCGCCGGCACGGTCGTGACGAGCAGCAGCTCCACGATGCGTGGCTTGGTGAGCGCGACGTAGGCCCGCACGACGACGGCGGCGCGGGAGCGTTGCCGTCCGGCCCGCAGCGCCGCGACCGGAATCGGTCGCGGGACCGGCGGTGCGGCGGCGATCTCGGCGGCCGGGGCTCCCCGTTCCGCGACTGTCGTCATGCCCCGTCCTTTCCTCGCCCCGGCCCCGCGTACCCCGGGACCGGATCGCTACACCGCCCCGACAGCGTACGCGTCGACCTGCGGCAACCGGCGACCACCCGGCCCACCCGCAGGCGTGACGCGCACGCGGAGATCGCCGCGCCGGGCGGGCGCCGGATGGGTAGGGTCATCACGACAGCACCACATCGTCTGTGGGGGAGCACGACCGCCGTGACCGACAGCATTCTGGACTGGTCCGAACTCGACCGCCGCGCGGTCGACACCATCCGGGTCCTCGCGATGGACGCCGTGGAGAAGGCCGGTAACGGCCATCCGGGGACCGCGATGAGCCTCGCCCCGGCCGCACACCTGTTGTTCCAACGGATCATGCGGCACGACCCGACCGATCCGCTCTGGCCCGGCCGGGACCGCTTCGTGCTCTCCGCCGGCCACTCCAGCCTGACCCTGTACATCCAGCTCTACCTCACGGGGTACGGGCTGTCGCTGGACGACCTGCGGTCCCTGCGGCAGTGGGGCTCGTTGACACCGGGTCACCCGGAGCACGGGCACACCACCGGCGTGGAGACCACCACCGGTCCGCTCGGGCAGGGGCTGGGCAACGCGGTCGGGATGGCCATCGCGGCCCGCCGCGAGCGCGGCCTGTTCGACCCGGACCCGGACCCCGGGCAGAGCCTGTTCGACCACCACGTCTACGTCATCGTCTCCGACGGCGACATCGAAGAGGGCATCAGCCACGAGGTCAGCTCGCTGGCCGCGCACCAGAAGCTGGGCAACCTGATCGTCCTGTACGACGACAACAACATCTCCATCGAGGACAACACGACGATCGCCAAGTCCGAGGACGTGGCCGCGCGCTACGCCGCCTACGGATGGCACGTCCAGCACGTGGACTGGCGTACCGATGACGGGTACCACGAAGACGTGCAGGCGCTCTACGACGCGATCCTCGCGGCGAAGGCGGAGACCGGACGGCCCTCGTTCATCGACCTGCGCACCATCATCGGGTGGCCGGCGCCCAACAAGCAGAACACCGGCAAGGCGCACGGCTCGGCGCTGGGCGCCGACGAGGTCGCCGCCACCAAGCGGCTGCTCGGCTTCGACCCGGACCGGTCGTTCCCGGTCGAGGACGAGGTGCTCGCGCACACCCGCCAGGCGATCGAGCGCGGCCGGGCCCAGCACGAGCGGTGGAACGGCGCGTTCGACGCGTGGGCGCAGGCCAACCCGGACCGCGAGAGGCTGTTCGACCGGCTGGCCACGCGCACCCTGCCGGACGGCTGGACCGCGGCGCTGCCCGAGTTCAAGGCCGACGCCAAGGGAATGGCCACCCGCAAGGCCTCCGGCGAGGTGATCAACGCGATCGCGCCGGTCCTGCCGGAGCTGTGGGGCGGCTCGGCCGACCTGGCGGAGAGCAACAACACCACGATCGAGGGCGACCCGTCGTTCGTGCCGCCGGAGTACTCGACCAAGGCGTTCCCCGGCGACTGGTACGGGCGCACGCTGCACTTCGGCATCCGCGAGCACGGGATGGGCGCGATCCTCAACGGGATCGTGCTGCACGGCGGCACGCGCCCCTACGGCGGCACGTTCCTGATCTTCTCCGACTACATGCGCCCCGCGGTGCGGCTGGCGGCGCTGATGCGCATCCCGGTCATCTACGTCTGGACCCACGACTCGATCGGCCTGGGTGAGGACGGCCCGACGCACCAGCCGATCGAGCACCTGTCGGCGTTGCGGGCCATCCCGGGCCTGGACGTGGTACGCCCGGCCGACGCCAACGAGACCGCGTGGGCGTGGCGGCTGGCGCTGGAGCACACCGACCGGCCCACCGCGCTGTGCCTGACCCGGCAGAACCTGCCGGTGATCGACCGCACCGTCTACGCGCCGGCCGACGGGGTGGCCAAGGGCGGCTACATCCTGGCCGACGCCGGCAACGGGCAGCCGAGTGTGATCCTCATCGCCACCGGCTCCGAGGTCTCGGTCGCCCTGACCGCGCGCGAGAGGCTGGAGGCCGACGGTACCCCGACCCGCGTGGTGTCGATGCCGTGCCGCGAGTGGTTCGACGCGCAGGACGAGGCGTACCGGCAGAAGGTGCTGCCCAACGGGGTCAAGGCGCGGGTCAGCGTGGAGGCGGGCGTCGCGATGTCCTGGCGGGACCTGCTGGGCGACCACGGCGAGGCGGTGTGCATCGAGCACTACGGCGCCAGCGCCCCGTACCAGGTGCTGTTCGAGCAGTTCGGCTTCACGCCGGACCACGTGGTGGCGGCGGCGCGCGCGTCGCTCGCCCGGGTCGGCGCGATCACCGGTACCACCACGGGCAACTGAGAAAGGGAAGACGATGACCGACAGGCTGGGCGAGGTGTCCGCCGCGGGTGTGGCGGTGTGGCTGGACGACATCTCCCGGGAACGGATGGCGACCGGCGCGCTAGATGCGCTGCGCCGCGAGAAGCACGTGGTGGGTGAGACCAGCAACCCGACCATCTTCGCCAAGGCGCTCGCCGACAGCGAGGACTACGCCGACCAGGTCAAGGACCTGGCGCTGCGGGGCGTGACCGTCGAAGAGGCGGCCCGCATGATCACGACCTACGACGTCCGGTGGGCCTGCGATGTACTGCGCCCCGCCTACGACGACTCGCACGCGGTGGACGGCCGGGTCTCCCTCGAGGTGGACCCCCGGCTGGCCCGCGACACCGAGAAGACCATCGCCGAGGCCAAGCAGCTGTGGTGGCTGGTCGACCGGCCCAACCTGTTCATCAAGATCCCGGCGACCCTGCCCGGGCTGCCGGCGATCACCGCGAGCCTGGCCCAGGGCATCAGCATCAACGTCACGCTGATCTTCGGCCTGGAGCGGTACGAGCAGGTGATGGACGCGTTCCTGACCGGCATGGAGCAGGCGAAGGCCAACGGGCACGACCTGTCCCGGATGGGCAGCGTCGCCAGCTTCTTCGTGTCCAGAGTGGACACCGAGGTGGACAAGCGGCTGGACAAGATCGGCACCCCGGAGGCGCAGGCGCTGCACGGCAAGGCGGCGATCGCCAACGCGCGCCTGGCCTACCAGCGTTACGAGCGGGTGTTCACCACGGACCGGTGGAAGGCGCTGGCCGACGCCGGGGCCCGGCCGCAGCGTCCGCTGTGGGCGTCGACGTCGACGAAGAACCCCGCCTACCGCGACGTCATGTACGTCGAGGACCTGGTGGCGCCCGGCGTGGTCAACACGATGCCGGAGGCCACCATCCACGCCTTCGCCGACCACGGCGAGATGCGCGGCGACACCGTCACGCCGTACTACGACGACGCCCAGCGGGTCCTCGACGACCTGGCCGGGCTCGGCATCGACTACCACGACGTGATCGAGACGCTGGAGCGCGAGGGCGTGGAGAAGTTCGAGCAGAGCTGGCTGGAGCTGCTCGGGTCGCTCAGCACCCAGCTGAAGAGCACGGCCGGCGGCCGGGAGCAGCCGGAGAGCGCGCGATGAGCGAGCGCAGCGAGCGAACCATGAGCACAGTCCGCCCCGGTCAGGGCAGCGCCGCGCGAAGCGAGGCGCTGGCATGACCGGAATCCTGGACGACATGGAGACCGCGGCCGGCCTGACCGTCTACGGCGCCGGTGCGGTACCGGGCGCGGCGGAGATCCGGCAGGCGCTGGTCGACGCCGGGGTGCCCGGGCTGCTGGTGGCCAAGGACCCGACGCTGTGGGGCCCGGCCGCCGAGGCGGAGGCGTCGATCCGGCTGGGCTGGATCGACACCTTCCGGCGCGGTCGCGACCTGCTCCCCCAGCTCGCCGAGCTGCGCACCGAGCTGGCCGACCTGACCCAGGTGGTGCTGGCCGGGATGGGCGGGTCGTCGCTGGCGCCGGAGGTGATCGCGCGCACTCTCGGGGTACCCCTGACCGTTCTGGACACCACCGACCCGCACCAGGTCGCGGCCGCGGTGCGCGACCGGCTCCCGGAGACGGTGGTCGTGGTGGCCAGCAAGTCGGGCTCGACGGTGGAGACCGACAGTCACCGGCGGGCGTACTGGCAGGCGTTCCTCGACGCGGGGCTGTCCGAGGCGGAGGCCGGGCGGCACTTCGTCATCGTCACGGACCCGGGTTCGCCGCTGGAGGCGGTCGCCCGCGAAATGAACGCCGCCGTGGTGCTCGCCGACCCCGACGTGGGCGGGCGGTACTCGGCGCTGACCGCGTTCGGGCTGGTCCCCACCGCGCTGGCCGGGGTCGACGTGGCCGAGCTGCTCGACCAGGCCGAGGCGCTGCACGCGACGCTGGGCGAGGAGAAGGACAACCCGGCCCTGGCACTCGGGGTGGCGCTGGGCGCCGCCGCCATGCACGACCACCGCGACAAGGTGGCGCTGGTCGACGACGGTAGCGGCATCACCGGGCTGGGCGACTGGGCCGAGCAGCTCATCGCCGAGTCCACCGGCAAGCAGGGCCGGGGCATCCTGCCGGTCGTGGTGGAGGACCCGTCCGCGCCGGGCGCAACGGGCGAAGACGTGGTGACCGTGACCACCGGCGGCGCGCTCGGGCCGGCGGCCGTACCCGGCGGCGGGATCGTGCCGCACCTCGCGGTCAACGGGCCGCTGGGGGCGCAGTTCCTGGCGTGGGAGTACGCGACCGCGGTCGCCGGGCGGGTCCTCGGGATCAACCCGTTCGACCAGCCCAACGTCGCCGAGTCCAAGGACAACACCAAGCGCATCCTCGCCGCCGGCCTGCCCACGGACGCGCCGGCGTTCACCGACGAGGGGGTGCAGGTCTTCGGCCCGCCCCGGGCCAGCCTGGAGGACGCGCTGCGGCAGGTCCTCGGCGAGATCGCCCCGGGCGGCTACCTCGCGGTGATGGCCTACCTCGACCGGTTCGGCGACGCCGCGGTGGCCGAGGTCCGGCCGCTGCTGGCGACGGCGGCCCGAGGCCGGGGGGTCACGTTCGGGTGGGGGCCGCGCTTCCTGCACTCCACCGGGCAGTACCACAAGGGCGGGCCGCAGGTCGGCTCGTTCCTCCAGATCACCGGTGCGGTCGCCGCCGACCTGCCGGTCCCCGGGCAGCCGTACAGCTTCGGTACGCTGCAGGCGGCGCAGGCCGCCGGCGACCGGCAGGCGCTGGCCCAGCGGGGTCGCCCAGTCCTGCACCTGCACCTGACCGACCGCGCCGCGGGGGTCGCCCGGCTGGTCGCCGCCGCCCGGTCCCTGGCCGAGGAGGTCTAGCGTGGCCAACCCCTTGCGGGATCCGCAGGACCGGCGCCTGCCGCGCATCCCTGAGCCCTGCGCGCTGGTGATCTTCGGGGTGACCGGGGACCTGGCCCGCAAGAAGCTCATCCCCGCCGTCTACGACCTGGCCAACCGCGGCATGCTGCCGCCCAGCTTCGTGGTGCTCGGGTTCGCCCGGCGAGACTGGGGCGACGGCGACTTCGAGGCGCTGGCCAAGCAGGCCGCCCAGGAGCACGCCCGCACGCCCTGGAAGGAGGAGGTGTGGGCGCGGGCCGCCGGCAACATCAAGTTCGTGCCCGGCTCGTTCGACGACGACGCCGCCTTCGACCACCTCTCCCGCACCCTCGACGAGCTGCGCGACACCCACGGCATCCCCGGCAACGCGGCCTTCTACCTGTCCATCCCGCCGTCGGCCTTCCCGGTGGTACTCAAGCAGATGGGCCGCACCGGGCTCGCCGACAACGAGAAGTCCGGCGGGTGGCGGCGGGTGGTCGTGGAGAAGCCGTTCGGCACCGACCTCACCTCCGCCAAGGCGCTCAACGACCTGGTCGACGACGTGTTCACCGCGCAGGACGTCTTCCGCATCGACCACTACCTTGGCAAGGAGACCGTCCAGAACATCCTCGCGCTGCGCTTCGCGAACGCGCTGTTCGAGCCGGTGTGGAACTCCAAGTACGTCGACCACGTGCAGATCACTATGGCCGAGGACGGCGGCATCGGCACCCGCGCCGCGTTCTACGACGCCACGGGCGCCGCCCGCGACGTCGTGCAGAACCACCTGATGCAACTGCTGGCGATGGTCGCCATGGAGGAACCGACCAGCTTCGACGCCAGCGAGATCCGCACCGAGAAGCTCAAGGTGCTGCGCGCCATCAAGCTGCCCCGCGACATCCTCACCGGGACGGTACGCGGGCAGTACCTCGCCGGCTGGGTGGCCGGCGAGCGGGCGGTGGGGTACCTGGAGGAGAAGAGCGTGCCCCCCGACTCCACGACCGAGACCTACGTCGCCGTGAAGCTCGCCATCCAGAACCGGCGCTGGGCCGAGGTGCCGTTCTACGTGCGGGCCGGCAAGCGGCTGCCGCGCCGGGTCACCGAGATCGCGGTGATGTTCAAGAAGGCGCCACACCTGCCGTTCCACCCCGCCGACGTGGAGATGCTCGGAGCCAACCAGCTCGTCGTCCGGGTCCAGCCCGACGAGGGCGTGACGCTCAAGTTCGGCTCGAAGGTCCCGGGCACCACGATGGAGGTCCGCGACATCACGATGGACTTCCAGTACGGCGAGGCGTTCACCGACTCCTCCCCCGAAGCCTACGAGCGCCTCATCCTCGACGTGCTCATCGGCGACCGCACGCTGTTTCCCGACGCCGCCGAGGTCGAGGCGAGCTGGGGCGTGGTCGACCCGCTGGAGGAAGCCTGGCAGGGTACCAAGCCGCACCCGTACCGCTGCGGCGAGTGGGGCCCCCGCGCGGCCGACGAACTGCTCGCCCGCGACGGCCGTCAGTGGAGGCGAGCATGAGCGAGTGCAGCGGGCCGCCGCGTCCTCGGGCCGGGCGCGACGCGCCGGCGCAGCCGGGGCGCGGCGTGACCGGACGAGGGCGCACGGGGCGGCCCGCGGAGCGAGCGGGGAAGAGATCGTGATAGGGCTCTGGGACACCACCGGGCGGGAGGTCATCAAGGCGCTGGCCGCGGAGCGGCGCAGCGCCGGTGGGGTGACCAGCGGCCTGGCGCTGACGCTGGTGGTCGTGGCCGATGAGAAGCGGGTACGGGAGGCGGAGGCGGCGGCCACCATCGCGGCGGCGGCGCACCCGTGCCGGATCCTGATCGTCGTGCGCTCCGACGTCACCCGTGACGTCAACCGGCTGGACGCCGAGATCGTGGTCGGCGGCCGGCTGGGGCCGTGCGAGGCGGTCGTGATGCGGATGTACGGCCGGCTCGCGCTGCACGCCGAGTCGGTGGTCATGCCGCTGCTGGCGCCGGACGTGCCGGTGGTCACGTGGTGGCACGGCGAGCCGCCGGAGCAGATCGCCAACGACTACCTCGGGGTGGTCGCCGACCGCCGGATCACCGACGCGGCGCAGGCCGCCGACCCGGTCGCGGCGCTGCGGCAACGGGCCGGCGACTACGCACCGGGCGACACCGACCTCGCGTGGACCCGGATCACCCCATGGCGCACGCTGGTCGCCGGGGCCTTCGACACCATGGAGTCACAGGTCACCGGGGCGACCGTGGTCGCACCGGAACGGGACCCCACCGCGGCCCTGATGCGCGGGTGGCTCACCGCGCGGCTGCAGGTCGCCGCGGAGCTGGCACCGACGACTGAGTTCCCGCGGCTGCGCACGGTGGAGGTGGCCTGCGCCAACGGCGACCACCTGCGGCTGACCCGCCAGGACGGTACGGCGGTGTTCAGCCGCACCGGGCAGGCCGACCGGCACCTTCCGCTGCCCCGCCGGCCGGTGGGCGACGAGCTCGCCGAGGAGCTGCGCCGGCTCGACGCGGATCAGATCTACTCCGAGGCGCTGGGCGCGGTGGCCGGCATCCCCGACCTGGACCAGCGCCCGCCGACCCGGGTACACGTGTGGAAGGACCCGGCGAGCGCGCAGGCGGCGAGCGAGGTACCGGGTGGGTGAGACCAGCGTCGTCGTCCACTCCGCCCCCGACGTGCTGGCCGAGGCGGTCGCCGCGCGGCTGATCATCCGCCTGGTCGACGCGCAGGCCGAGCGGGGGGTGGCGGCGCTCGTGCTGACCGGCGGCCGGGTGGCGGCGCAGGTGTACCGGGCGGTCGCGGCGAGTCCGGCCCGCGACGCCGTCGACTGGTCGCGCGTGGACTTCTGGTGGGGTGACGAGCGGTTCCTCCCGCATGGGCATCCCGAGCGCAACGAGAGCCAGGCGCGGGCGGCGCTGCTGGAGGCGGTACGGGTGGATCCGGCGCGGGTACACCCGATGCCGCCCAGCGACGGGCCGGACGGCAACGACCCGGAGTCGGCCGCCGCGCGCTACGCCGGGGAGCTGGCCGCCGCGGCCAAGCCGGGCAGCGAGCGGCTGCCCCACCTCGACGTGCTGCTGCTCGGGGTAGGCGAGGACGGGCACGTCGCGTCGGTGTTTCCCGAGCATCCCGCGGTCTACGAGACCCGGCCGGTGGCGGCGGTCCGGGGCGCGCCCAAGCCGCCGCCGGTGCGGATCACGCTGACCCTGCCGGCGATCAACACCGCCGAGGAGGTATGGCTGATCGCCACCGGGCCAGACAAGGCCGACGCGGCGGGGATGGCGCTGACGGGGGCCGGGCCGGTGCAGATCCCGGCGGCCGGGGTACGGGGCGTCGACCGTACCCTCTGGTTGCTCGACCGGGAGGCCGCCGCCCACGTGAGCCCGCGGCTGCGCAGCCTGCGGTAAGAACTACTCTTCGCCGCGGCGTTGCCGGAGCTGGCGCAGGGCGTCGGCGAGGATCGCCGCGCCCTCGGCGTCGGAGCGGCGCTCCTTCACGTAAGCCAGGTGGCTCTTGTACGGCTCGCTGCGCGGGCGCCCGGGCGGATCCTGCTGGTCGCGCCCGGCCGGCAGCCCGCAGCGCGGGCACTCCCAGCGCGCCGGTACCGCGGCGTCGGCCGCGAACACCGGCTCGATCCGGTGGCCGTTGGCGCACCAGTAGGCCACGGGGCGGGCGGGAACCGGCTCACAGCGTTCGTCCGGGCGGATCGGCCCGGAGCCCACGCGGATGCCGCGGATGGCGTTGCCACTTGCCACGACTGCTCGCTCCTGTCCGGGGGGTCGACGAGGCAATAACCTGCGCGGCCCGGATCACTCCGGGCCGCGCATGAGTCTAAGCGGGCAACTGCGGTTGAAGGAACTACTTGGTGGCGATGCGCAGCCACAAACCAAGGCCGACGATGCACGCGAACCACACGATCCCGACCAGCACCGTGTACCGGTCGAGGTTCTTCTCCGCGACCGAGGACCCCGTCAGGCTGGACGACACCCCGCCGCCGAACATGCTGGACAGGCCGCCGCCCTTGCCGCGGTGCAGCAGGATCAGCAGGGTCAGCAGGATGCTCGTGATGACGAGCAGGCCGACGAGCGTGTACGCGAACACGAGCATGGCGCCTGACAGTCCTCTCCTTGCGAAAGCGCACCCAGGATAGCCGGGCCCGGCTGCGGGCCGGCGCCCAGCTTACCCCTCGTCGTACCGGCAGATCCGCACGAACTCCTCGGCGTCCAGGCTCGCGCCGCCAACCAGGGCGCCGTCGATGTCCCGCTGCGCCATGATCTCGGGGGTGTTGGCGGCCTTGACCGAGCCGCCGTACAGGATCCGGACACGCTCGGCGGTCGGTCCCGGGTGGATCTGCTTGATCCGGCTCCGGATGGCGCCGATCACCTCCTGGGCGTCCTCCGGCGTGGCGGTCTTGCCGGTGCCGATGGCCCACACCGGCTCGTACGCCACCACGATCTTCTCGACCACGTCGGCGGCGAGACCCTCCAGGGCCGCGTCGAGCTGGCCGAGGGTGTGCGGCACGTGCCCGCCGGCCTCGCGGACCTCCAGGCCTTCGCCGATGCACAGGATCGGCGCGATCCCGTTGGCGATGGCCGCCTTGACCTTCGCGTTGACCAGCGTGTCGTCCTCGTGGTGGTAGGCCCGCCGCTCCGAGTGCCCGACCACCACGTACTGGCAGCCGAGCTTGGCCAGCATGGGCCCGGACACGTCGCCGGTGTAGGCGCCGGACCGGTGCGGCGACAGGTCCTGGGCCCCGTACCCGATCAGCAGCTTGTCCCCGTCGATGAGGGTCTGCACGCTGCGCAGGTCGACGAACGGCGGCAGCACCACCACCTCGACGTCGGCCAGGCGCTTCTCCGGCAGGCTGAACGCCAGCTTCTGGGTCAGCGCGATGGCTTCCAGGTGGTTGAGGTTCATCTTCCAGTTGCCGGCGATCAGCGGGCGCCGGGTCGGCTTCGTGGCCACCTCAGGCCTCCAACGCCTGCACGCCGGGCAGGGTCTTGCCTTCCAGGTACTCCAGGGAGGCGCCACCGCCGGTGGAGATGTGCCCGAACGCGGACTCGTCGAGGCCGAGCTGCCGGACCGCCGCCGCCGAGTCGCCGCCGCCGACCACGGTGAACCCGTCGACCTTGGTGATCGCCTCGGCCACCCCACGGGTACCGGCGGCGAACGGCGCCAGCTCGAACACGCCCATCGGCCCGTTCCAGAACACCGTCCGCGCGGTGCTCAGCACGTCGGCGAACGCGCTCACCGTGGCCGGGCCGATGTCCAGGCCCTTCCAGCCGTCGGGGATCTGCTCGGCCGGGACGGTGCGCACGTCCGCGTCCGCGGCGAACCGGTCGGCCACCACGATGTCGGTCGGCAGCGAGATCTTGCCGGAGGACAGCAGCTCGCGACAGTTGTCGAGCTGGTCCTCCTCCAGCAACGAGTCACCGACCCCGTGCCCCTGCGCCTTCAGGAACGTGAAGCACATGCCCCCACCGACCAGCAGTGCGTCCACGGTGGGCAGCAGCGCCTTGATGACGGCGAGCTTGTCGGAGACCTTCGAGCCGCCGAGCACCACCGCGTAGGGGCGGGCCGGGTCTGACGACCGCTGGCTGGTGGCCGCTCCGACAGGCTGCGCGGCCGTGGTCAGCCGGCCGAGCACCTCCAGCTCGCGCAGGACCAGACCGCCGGCGTAGTGCGGCAGCAGCCGGGGCACGTCGAACACGCTGGCATGCTTGCGGTGCACGGCGCCGAACGCGTCGTCCACGTAGGCCTCGCCGAAGGCCGCCAGCCGGGTGGCGAAGTCGGCCCGCTGCGCCTCGTCCTTGCTGGTCTCCCCCGCGTTGAAGCGCAGGTTCTCCAGCAGCGCCAGGTGCCCGGGGCCCAGACCGTCCACGGTGGACTTCGCCGCGTCGCCGACGGTGTCGGCGGCGAACGCCACCGGGGCGCCGAGCAGCTCGCCCATCCGCGTGGCCACCGGGGCCAGGCTGTACTTCGGGTCCGGCGCGCCCTTCGGCCGGCCCAGGTGCGACATGACGATGACCCGGGCGCCCGCGTCGCGCAGCCGGGTCAGCGTCGGCAGGACCGCCCGGATCCGGCCGTCGTCAGCGATCTTAATTCGGTCCGGAGGGCCGGCTTGCGGCCCGGAGGCCGAATTTGGATCGGTCTCCGAACCGTCGAGAGGGACGTTCAGGTCGGCGCGTACCAGGACGCGCCGACCCGTGACGCCCTCACGCAGGAGGTCGTCGAGCGTCTTCACAGGGACGAGCCCACCAGGGTGACCACGTCGATGAGGCGGTTGGAGTAGCCCCACTCGTTGTCGTACCAGCCGACGACCTTGACCTGGTTGCCGATCACCTTGGTCAGGCCGGCGTCGAAGATGCACGAGGCCGGGTCGGTGACGATGTCGGTCGACACGATCGGGTCCTCGGTGTAGGTCAGGATGCCCCGCAGCGGGCCTTCCGCGGCCGCCCGGACGGCGCCGTTGACCTCCTCGACCGTGGTCTCGCGGCCGGCGGTGAAGGTCAGGTCGGTCGCCGACCCGGTCGGTACCGGCACCCGCAGCGCGAACCCGTCCAGCCGGCCCTTGAGCTCCGGCAGCACCAGGCCGATCGCCTTGGCCGCGCCGGTCGAGGTGGGCACGATGTTCAGCGCGGCCGCCCGGGCCCGGCGCCAGTCCTTGTGCGGGCCGTCCTGCAGGTTCTGGTCTTGCGTGTAGGCGTGGATCGTGGTCATCAGGCCCTTCTCGATGGTGAAGGCCTCGTGCAGGACCTTCGCCATCGGGGCCAGGCAGTTGGTGGTGCAGGACGCGTTGGAGATGATCGTGTGCTTGGCCGGGTCGTACGTGTCCTCGTTGACCCCGATGACGATCGTCACGTCCTCGTTCTTCGCCGGCGCCGAGATGATCACCTTCTTGGCACCGCCGGCGACGTGCACCTTGGCCTTCTCCGCGTCGGTGAACAGGCCGGTCGACTCCAGTACGACGTCGGCGCCCAGGTCACCCCACGGCAGCTTGCTCGGGTCGCGCTCGGCGAGCGCCTTGAAGGTGTGCCCGCCGACCGTGATCTCGTCCGCGGTCGCCTTGACCTCGTGCGGCAGCCGGCCCAGGATGCTGTCGTACTTGAGCAGGTGGGCGAGGCTGGCGTTGTCGGTGAGGTCGTTGACGCCGACGAGCTGGATGTCCGCTCCACGCTCGAGGACCGCTCGGAAGAAGTTACGGCCGATACGGCCGAAGCCGTTGATGCCGACGCGGATGGTCACAGGACACCTCTCCTTGCCGCAGGGTCGATACGCGCTGGGCCGGCCGCCCAGCGTCCCGGCCTCGTCGCCGAACAGTGCAAACCCTATCCGAACCACGGAACGCGACGCCGGGCAGGTCCGCAGGTTACGCGTCGACGGCGAGCATCTCCGGGGTTACCGCCGCCTCGGTGTCCGGGATCCCGAGGTCGCGGGCCCGCTTGTCGGCCAGGGCCAGCAGCCGGCGGATCCGCCCGGCGATCGCGTCCTTGGTCAGCGGCGGGTCGGCCAGCGCGCCCAGCTCCTCCAGCGAGGCCTGGCGGTGCTCCAGGCGCAGCCTGCCGGCGCTGGTCAGGTGGTTGGGCGCGGCGTCGCCGAGGATCTCCAGGGCCCGGGTGACCCGGGCGGCGGCGGCCACCGCGGCACGCGCCGAGCGGCGCAGGTTGGCGTCGTCGAAGTTGGCCAGGCGGTTGGCGGTGGCCCGGACCTCGCGGCGCACCCGCCGCTCCTCCCAGGACAGCACGCTGGCGTGCGCACCCAGCCGGGTCAGTAGGTGGGCGATCGCGTCGCCGTCCTTGACCACGACCCGGTCCACGCCCCGGACCTCGCGCGCCTTGGCGGCGATGCCGATCCGGCGGGCGGCACCGACCAGCGCCAGCGCCGACTCCGGGCCCGGGCAGGTGATCTCCAGCGTGCAGGAGCGGCCGGGCTCGGTGAGCGAGCCGTGCGCCATGAACGCGCCCCGCCAGGCGGCCACCGCGCAGCACATGCTGGCCGAGACCACGTGCGGCGGCAGGCCGCGCACCGGCCGCCCGCGCACGTCCAGCAGGCCGGTCTGCCGGGCCAGCGCCTCGCCGTCCTTGACCACCCGGACGATGTAGTGGCTGCCCTTACGCAGCCCGCCGGAGGCCAGGACGTGGATCTCACTGGGGTACCCGTAGACCTCGGCGATCTCCCGGCGCAGCCGGCGGGCGACGTTGCCGGTGTCGAGCTCGGCCTCCACGACCACCCGGCCCGAGACGATGTGCAGCCCACCGGCGAAGCGCAGCAACGCGGCCATCTCCGAGCGGCGGCAGCACGGCTTGGGTACGTCGACCCGGCTGAGCTCATCCTTGACCGCCGCCGTCATCGCCATCGTCTCGTCACCTCACGTACCCCATGTCTCTCAGCGCCCGGCGGCCAGTATCCCCGACAGGGCGGCCGCCAGTGCTGACGGATCATGCCGGGCTCCGCCGTCGTCGACGGCGACGGGGGCCAGCACGAGCCGCGCACCCAGCGATTCTGCCGCAAGACGGACCAGTTCGGGGTCACCCACGGCCTTACCGTCGGCAAGAACTACATCGGCCCGCAGGCCGGGGAGGTACCGGGTCAACGCGTGCAGGTGGTCGGGCACCGGCAGGCTCGCGGTCTCCAGCTCGGCCGCGAGGTTGAGGGTGACCACCCGGCGGGCCGGGCTGCCCAGGATCGCGGCGGCCAGCTCCGGCACCAGCAGGTGCGGGATCACGCTCGTGTACCACGAGCCAGGCCCGAAGACCAGCCAGTCCGCGGTGCCGATTGCGGTCACCGCCTCGGCGCACGCCGGCGGGACCGCCGGCGAGATGCGGACCACATCGACGTGCCCCGCGGTGACGGCCACCTCGTGCTGGCCCTGGATCAGCCGGAGCTTGCCGCCGGCGTCGAGCACGTCGGCCTCGATCCGCAGCGGTACCCGCGACATCGGCAGCACCCGGCCGTTGACCCGCAGCATCGCCGCGGCCTCGTCGAGCGCGACGACCGGGTCCGGATACAGCTCCATCAGCCCGCACAGCACCAGGTTGCCGACCGCGTGCCCGGCCAGCGGACCGGCGCCAGCGAACCGGTGCTGGAACAGCCGGGCCGCCTTCTCGTCCCCGGCCAGCGCGGCCAGCGCCTGGCGCAGATCACCCGGGGGCAGTACTCCCCGCTCGTCGCGTAGCCGCCCGCTGGACCCGCCGTCGTCGGCGACCGTGACCACGGCGGTGACGTCCAGCCCCGGGATCTGCCGCAGGGCACGCAGCGACGCGGACAGCCCGTGCCCGCCGCCGAAGGCGACGACCCTCATTCCCGGCCCAGGTCGCGGTGTTGGGCGGCGGCCACCAGCCGCAGGGCGCGCAGGCGCCGGGCCAGCTCCTCGGCGATGGCGACGCTGCGGTGCTTGCCGCCGGTGCAGCCAACCGCGACGGTGAGATAGCGCTTGCCCTCGCGCTCGAACCCGGGCGCGGTGGCGTTGATCAGTCGCGCGTACGTCTCCACGAACGTCGACGCCCCGCGCTGCCCGAGCACGTACCGGCTGACCTCCGCCTCCTGCCCGGAATGGTCGCGCAGCTCCGGTACCCAGTAGGGGTTGGGCAGGAAGCGCGCGTCGAGCACGAAGTCGGCGTCCGGCGGCAGCCCGTACTTGAAGCCGAACGACAGCACGGTCACCCGGAGCCGCCGCGAGTCCTCCCCGGCGAACAGCTCCTCGACCCGGCTGCGGAGCTGGTTGACGTTGAGATGGGTGGTGTCGATCAGCACGTCGGCCTCGCCGCGGGCCTCGGCGAGCAGCTCCCGCTCGACCGCGATGCCGTCGGACAGCCGGCCGCCGCCCTGCAGCGGGTGCGGCCGGCGCACGCTCTCGAACCGGCGGATCAGCACCTCGGTGTCGGCGTCGACGAACACCACCCGCGGCGAGAACCCCCGGTCCTTCAGGGCCTTGATGGCCCCGGTCAGGTCGGTGGAGAAGGCCCGGCTGCGCACGTCGAGGACCATCGCGGTGCGCCGGGCGGTACCCCCGGCGCGGTGCGCCAGCTCGGCCATGTCGAGCATCAGCGCCTGGGGCAGGTTGTCCACGACGTAATAGCCGACGTTCTCCAGCGCCCGGGCCACCGTGCTGCGGCCGCCGCCGGACACCCCGGTCACGATCACCAGGTCGGTCTCGGAGCGCGGCCGCTCCGCCGACTCCTCGGGCTCCTCGTCGGTCACGTCTCCCCCTCGGCTGATGCCGCTCGGCGGACGGACCGGGCGGCGGGAGCGAGTCGATCCTAGTCCGGCGCCGCGGACGGCCCCCGGACCTGGGCGAGATCTTGGACGCTAGCACGCCCTGGAGGGGGTACGAGCGTCCAAGATCTCCGCTGGGCAGGTGGGTGGCGGGCAGTTATCCACAGGTGCATGGTCGACGTGGCCGGGCTGTGGTCGGGGCGCGGACTGGCGCTGCTGCTACCGCTACCGGTGTTCGTGCCGTCAACCGTCCTCGCGGTCCGGCTCCACCTCACCACCGACCCGGACCGCAGCCGGATCCTCTGGCGCTGGGCGTTCGGGCTGGGTGTGCTCGGCACCGTCATGTGGGTCGGCGTCCTGGTCGCCCTCAACAGATGACGTCGCGGGCAGCGGGGTGTCCGGGTCGGCGAGGGCGGCGGCGATCGCCTGGGCGGTGCGTGGACCGATGCCGGGTACCGCGGCAATCTCCTCCGGTGTGGCGGCGGCCAGCCGCTTGAGGGAGCCGAAGTGGGTGAGCAGCACCTTGCGCCGGGTGGCACCGAGGCCGGGAATGGCGTCGAGGGTCGAGGCGGTCATCCGCTTGGACCGGCGCTCGCGGTGGAACGTGATGGCGAACCGGTGCGCCTCGTCGCGAACCCGCTGGAGCAGGTACATCCCCTCGGAGTTGCGCGGCAGGATCACCGGGAACGCCTCCCCCGGCAGCCAGAGCTCCTCCATCCGCTTGGCCAGACCACACAGCGTGATGTCGGTGATGCCCAGTTCGGATAGCGCCTGGGCGGCCGCGTTGACCTGGGGCTCACCGCCGTCGACGACGACGAGCTGCGGCGGGTAGGCGAACTTGCGCGGCCGGCCGGTCTCCGGGTCGATCGCCGACTCCGGACCCAGCTCGGCGACCGCCTCCAGGTAGCGGGTAAACCGCCGGCGCAGCACCTCCGCCAGTGCGGACAGGTCGTCGGTGCCTGTGCCGGGTCCGCTCGGGTGGGACCCGGCGGAGCCGGCATGGGCATTGGTGCCGCGGATGATGAAGCGCCGGTACTCGCCCTTGCGCGCCAGCCCGTCCTCGAACACCACCATGCTCGCCACCACGTCGGTGCCCTGGATCTGGGAGACGTCGTAGCACTCGATGCGCAACGGCGCCTGACCCATGCCCAGGCCCTCGGCGATCTCCTCCAGGGCCTTGCCGCGCGTGGTCAGGTCACCGGCGCGCTTGAGCTTGTGCTGGGCCAGTGCCTGCCCGGCGTTGCGCGCCACGGTCTCCATCAACGCCTTCTTGTCGCCGCGCTGCGGCACCCGCAGCGACACCCGGGCGCCCCGGCGCTGCGACAGCCACTCGGTCAGCGCGTCGACGTCGGGCGGCAGGGCCGGAACGAGCAGCTCCCGGGGGATGTCGGCCTCGCCCTGCTCGCCGCCGTAGACCTGGGAGCAGAAGTGATGGACCAGGTCGCCGGCGGTGAGCTCCTCGGTCTTCTCCATCACCCAGCCGCGTTGCCCGCGCACCCGGCCGCCGCGCACGCGGAACACCTGCACCGCCGCTTCCAGCGGATCCTCGGCGAACGCCACCACGTCCGCGTCGGTGCCGTCGCCGAACACCACCGCCTGCTTCTCCATCGCCCGGCGCAACGCGGCCAGGTCGTCACGCAGCCGTGCGGCCTTCTCGAACTCCAGCTCGGCGGCCGCGGCCCGCATCTGCTTGTCCAGGCTGCGCTCCATCTTGTCGGTGCGCCCCGCCATGAAGTCGCAGAAGTCCTCCACGATCCGGCGGTGCTCCTCGACGCTGACCCGGCCCACGCAGGGCGCCGAGCACTTGCCGATGTCGCCGAGCAGGCAGGGCCGGCCGATCTGGCGCATCCGGGTGAACACCCCGGCCGAGCAGGTCCGCGCCGGGAAGACGCGCAGCAGCAGGTCGAGCGTCTCGCGGATGGCCCAGGCGTGGGAGTAGGGCCCGAAGTAGCGCACCCCCTTGCGCTTGGCGCCGCGCATGACCTGCAGGCGGGGGTACTCCTCGTCGAGCGTGACGGCCAGGTAGGGGTAGGACTTGTCGTCGCGGTAGCGGACGTTGAACTTCGGGTCGTACTGCTTGATCCAGGTGTACTCCTGCTGCAGCGCCTCGACCTCGGTGCCCACGGTGATCCAGTCCACGCCCGCCGCCGTGGTGACCATCTGCTGCGTGCGCGCGTGCAGGGTCCACGGGTCGGCGAAGTAGGAGTTGAGGCGGCTGCGCAGGCTCTTCGCCTTGCCGACGTAGATCACCCGGCCGGTGGCGTCGCGGAACCGGTACACGCCCGGAGCGTCCGGGATGGTGCCGGGAGCGGGGCGATAGGTACTCGGATCGGGCACGCGACAAGCCTAGTGCGCGGGTACGACAGCGGGCCGGTGTCGCCACCGGCCCGCGATCGTCCGCGTTATGGGTTCAGCTCAGGGTGATCGTGTCACCGGACACGGCGGCCGTCTTGGCGCTCAGCGGCTTCTGCGTCTCCTTGGTCAGCCCCGGCGCGGGCTGGACTACCGAGCCGTCCGTCGCCGAGTACTGGCTGCCGTGGCATGGGCACTTGATGACGTTGTTCTCCACCGAGCCGACGGTGCACTGCTGGTGCGTACAGATGGCGCTGAACGCCTTGAACGTACCGGCCTCCGGCTGGGTCACCACCGTGTTGCTGTCCTTGAGGATCTTCCCACCCTTGACGGGGATGTCGGCGGTCTTGATGCCGCCCGCGCCGCCCGCGCCGCCCGCGCCGCCGGTGCCACCTGTGCCACCTGTGCCCCCGGTGGGCGTCGTACTGGTCGACCCGCCGTCACTGTCGTCCCCGCACGCGGCGAGTGTCAGGGCCACCCCCGCGGCGCCGGCACCGGCCAGCATCGCCCGCCGCGTGGTCGTCCCCGTGTCGTCGTTGGTCACTCCCATGTCGTCTCCCGGTCTGCCGAACTGCGCATGCACGGACACACGACAGTTTGCCCGGGTGGGTTCACCTCCGCGGCGTTGCCGCCCTTTTCACAGCGGTCTTTGCGGCTGGCGCCGCCTTCCCGGCCGGCTTGGCCGGCTTCGTTCCGTTGCCGTTGCCGTTGGCCCGGCTGGCCCGGGCGGTCGCGCCGGCGCCGCCGGCGGCGGGGCCCTTCAGGCCCAGCACCGGACGCAGGAACTCGCCGGTGTAACTCTCTGCGACCTCGGCCAGCTCCTCGGGGGTACCCACGGCCACCACCATGCCGCCCCGGTACCCACCCGCCGGGCCCATGTCGATCAGCCAGTCGGCGGTCTTGATCACATCGAGGTTGTGCTCGATGACGATCACCGTGTTGCCCTTGTCGACCAGGCTCTCCAGAACCTTGAGCAGCTTGCGGATGTCTTCGAAGTGCAGGCCGGTGGTGGGCTCGTCGAGCACGTAGACGGTCCGGCCGGTGGAGCGCTTCTGCAGCTCCGAGGCGAGCTTCACGCGCTGGGCCTCGCCGCCGGACAGGGTCGGGGCCGGCTGGCCCAGCCGCACGTAGCCCAGCCCGACGTCGACGAGCGTGCGCAGGTGCCGGTCGATCGCCGGGATCGCCGCGAAGAACTCGCACGCCTCCTCGATCGGCATGTCCAGCACCTCGGCGATGGTGCGGCCCTTGTAGTGCACCTCCAGGGTCTCCCGGTTGTACCGGGCCCCCTTGCACTCGTCGCACGGCACGTAGACGTCGGGCAGGAAGTTCATCTCGATCTTCTTGGTACCGTCGCCGGCGCACTCCTCGCACCGCCCGCCCTTGACGTTGAACGAGAACCGGCCCGGCCCGTACCCGCGCACCTTGGCCTCGGTCGTCTCGGCGAACAGCCGGCGGATGTGGTCGAACACGCCGGTGTAGGTGGCCGGGTTGGACCGGGGAGTGCGCCCGATCGGCGACTGGTCCACGCCGACCACCTTGTCCACGTGCTCCAGCCCGGAGACCCGGGTGTGCCGGCCCGGTACCATCCGGGCGCCGTTGACCTGGTTGGCCAGCACGGTGTAGAGGATGTCGTTGACCAGGGTCGACTTGCCCGAGCCGGAGACCCCGGTCACCGCGACGAGCTGGCCCAGCGGGAAGCTGACCGTGAGGTTCTTGAGGTTGTGCTCGCGGGCCCCGTGCACGGTCACCACCCGGCCCGGGGTCTGCGGCCGGCGGATCGCCGGGATCGGGATGCTCGAGCGGCGGGACAGGTAGGCGCCGGTGATCGACTGCTTGTTGGCCAGCAGCCCGGACAGCGGGCCGCTGTGCACGATGTGGCCGCCGTGCTCACCGGCCCCGGGCCCGATGTCGACGATCCAGTCGGCGGTGCGGATGGTGTCCTCGTCGTGCTCGACCACGATCAGCGTGTTGCCCAGGTTCTTCAGCCGCACCAGCGTCTCGATCAGCCGGTGGTTGTCGCGCTGGTGCAGGCCGATCGACGGCTCGTCCAGGACGTAGAGCACGCCGACCAGCCCGGAGCCGATCTGGGTGGCCAGCCGGATCCGCTGCGCCTCGCCGCCGGAGAGGGTACCGGCGGGCCGGTCCAGGGACAGGTAGTCCAGCCCGACGTCGACCATGAAGTGCAGCCGCGCGTTGATCTCCTTGAGCACCCGCTCGGCGATCATCCGTTGCCGGTCGGTCAGCTCCAGGTCGGCGAGCAGCTCGGCGCAGTCGCCGATGGACAGGGCGCACACCTCGGCGATGTTCTTCCCGGCGATGGTGACCGCCAGGATCTCCGGCTTGAGCCGGGTCCCCCCGCACGCACCGCACGGGATGTCGCGCATGTAGCCCTCGTACTTCTCCCGCGACCAGTCCGACTCGGTGTCGGAGTGCCGGCGCTCGATCCACTGCACCACGCCCTCGAACTCGGCGTAGTACGAGCGCTCCCGGCCGTACTTGTTGCGGTAGCGGACCGGCAAGGACCCCTCGATGCCGTACAGGATGGTCTTCTGCGCCCGGCTGGACAGGGCCCGCCAGGGGGTGTCCAGGCTGAAGCCCTCCTTCTGGCCCAGCGCCTCGAGCAGCCGCAGGAAGTACTCCAGGGTGTGGGTCGTGGCCCACGGCTGGATCGCGCCCTCGCCCAGGCTGCGCTCCGGGTCCGGCACGATCAGCTCGGGGTCGACCTCCTTCTTGGTGCCCAGGCCGGTGCACTCGGGGCAGGCGCCGTAAGGGGCGTTGAACGAGAACGCCCGCGGCTCCAGGTCCTCGATCGCCAGGGGGTGGTCGTTGGGGCAGGCCAGGTGCTCGGAAAAGCGCCGCTCCCGGTGCGGGTCGTCGTCGGGCAGGTCGACGAAGTCGAGCAGCACGATCCCGCCGGCCAGGGACAGCGCGGACTCGATCGAGTCGGTCAACCGCTGCTTGGCGCTGCCCTTGACGCTGAGCCGGTCGACCACCACCTCGATGGTGTGCTTCTCCTGCTTCTTGAGCTTGGGCGGGTCGGTGAGCGGGTGGACCACCCCGTCGACCCGGGCCCGGGCGTAGCCCTTGGACTGCAGCTCGCCGAACAGGTCGAGGTACTCCCCCTTGCGGCCGCGGACCACCGGCGCGAGCACCTGGAACCTCGTGCCCTCCGGCATGGTGAGCACCCGGTCGACGATCTGCTGCGGGGTCTGCCGGGAGATCAGCTCGCCGCAGACCGGGCAGTGCGGCTGGCCGGCACGGGCGAACAGCAGTCGCAGGTAGTCGTAGACCTCGGTGATCGTGCCGACCGTCGAGCGCGGGTTGCGGGAGGTCGACTTCTGGTCGATGGACACCGCCGGGGACAGGCCCTCGATGAAGTCCACGTCGGGTTTGTCCATCTGGCCCAGGAACTGGCGGGCATAGCTGGACAGCGACTCGACGTAGCGTCGCTGGCCCTCGGCGAAGATCGTGTCGAAGGCGAGGCTGGACTTTCCCGACCCGGACAGGCCGGTGAACACGATCATCGCGTTCCGCGGCAGGTCCAGGTTGACATCGCGCAGGTTGTGTTCCCGCGCACCCCGGATGATCAGTCGGTCGGCCACAGCCGGTGCTCCACTGGTGTCAGACGGTGCGGACAGAGTCGGATCACGGCGTACACGACGCCGCGGCAACTCTAACCGCGCCGTATGACAGTTTCCCTCACCCGACGGGTTGGCCGCTCGGGTTCCCTCCCCCGACGTGGCCGGCCGGCGCTCACGGCCGGGACCGGCCGGCCGCGCGCCGGTGCTCGTAGCGCCGCCTGATCTCGGCGCGGCGCCGGCCCTCCCAGGTCAGCTCGCGCCGCAGCCGGCGCCAGCTTTCCAGCCGGCGGGCGGACAGGTCGCCGTTGGCCAGCGCCCCGCGGACCGCGCAGCCGGGCTCGCGCTCGTGGCGGCAGTCCCGGAACCGGCAGGCCACGGCCAGCTCGTCGATGTCGGCGAACACCTGCTCCAGGCCGTCGGCCTCCTCGTCCTGCAGGCCGACGCCGCGTAACCCGGGCGTGTCCACGACGGCGCCGCCGTCAGGCAGCGGGATGAGCGCCCGGTGGGTCGTGGTGTGCCGGCCCCGCCCGTCGGCCCGGCGGATCGCCTGGGTACCCATCACCGTCGCCCCGGCCAACGCGTTGACCAGTGTCGACTTGCCCACCCCGGACGGGCCGAGCAGGCCGAGGGTACGGCCCCGGGCGGCCATCGGTCGCAACCGGTCCAGGCCGGCACCGGTACGGGCGCTGACCGCGACCACCGTCGCGCCGGGCGCCAGCTCGGCGATCTGCGCGACCACCCGCTCGGGGCGGCGCACCAGGTCGGACTTGGTCAGGATCACCACGGGCTCGGCACCGGAGGCCCAGGCGAGGGCGAGCAGCCGTTCCATCCGGCCCGGGTGGGGTTCGGGATCCATCGACTCGACGACGGCGGCGACGTCGAGGTTGGCGGCGAGGACCTGGCCGTGGGACTGGCCGCCGGCGGTGGCCCGGATGATCCGGGTCCGGCGCGGCAGCACCGCCTCGACGGTGGTGCGCTGGTCGGGCCAGTCCCGCAGGGCGACCCAGTCGCCGGTACACGGTAACGCCAGCGGGTCGCGCGCCACCTGCACGAGCAGGGCGCCGCCGAGCCCGGCGCGGGCCGGTCCGTCCGTGGCGAGAAGGCCACAGACCCCGCGGTCCACCCGGGTCACCCGGGCCGGTCGCTGGTCCGGGCGGTCGAAGGGGCGGTACGCGGCGGCGAACGCCGCGTCCCACCCGAGGGACGCTATATCGAAATTCATGTATTCCTCGTCGAGAGACGTTATCTGGTTGCGGCCGCGGCGCCGCACCGACCTCGGGTCACCGTCGCCGCCCCCTTCCGACCCACGACTCGTCGGTCTCGACGGTATGCGGCACCCCGCGCGGGGGAAAGGGATTAACGGGTACGGTCGGCGGGTGACCGCTGATCCGTTGGCGCTGCTGAGCGAGGTGGACCGGGCCACGGCCCGCCTGCTGGCCACCGCCGAGGCCCTCGACCCCGACCCGACCGCCCCGTCCCTGCTGCCCGGCTGGACCCGGGGCCACCTGCTGACCCATGTCGCGCGCAACGCCGACGGGCTGGTCAACCTGTTCACCTGGGCGCGCACCGGGGTGGTGACCCCGCAGTACCCCAGCCGCGCGCACCGCGACGCGGGCATCGAGGCGGGTGCCGGGCGGGACTGGGCGACGCTGGTGGCCGACGTGCGGGACAGCGCGGCCCGCTTCGCGAAGGCGGCGCAGGAGCTGGGCGCCGAGCACTGGGCGCAGCACCTCGACCTGCCCGGCGGCCCGTCCCCGGTCGCGCTGGTCCCCTGGCGGCGGCTGCGCGAGGTCGAGGTGCACCACGTCGACCTGGCCGGCCCGTACACGCCGGACGACTGGCCCGAGTGGTTCGCCCACCGGGTGCTGCACGAGCAGTCGGCCACGCTGGAGGGCGTCTCGCTGACCGTCCGGTCGGACGAGCACGACCACCCCGTGATCATCGGGACCGGCGGCCCACCCGAGGTCCGCGGCCCGGCCCGCGCGCTGGCCGCCTGGCTCGCCGGCCGTTCCCCCGGCGACGGCCTCGCGGTCGAGCCCGCCGGCCCGCTGCCCACCCTGCCCGAGTGGATCTGACCATGGACGTCCGCGAGCTGCCCGGCCTGACCATCACCAAGCTGTCCGTCGGCCCGATGGACAACAACGCCTACCTGCTGCGCTGTACCGCCACCGGCGAGCAGCTGCTCATCGACGCCGCCAACGAACCCGGGCGCCTGCTCGCGCTGGTCGGCGACCGCGGCCTCGCCCGGGTCGTCACCACCCACCGGCACGCCGACCACTGGCAGGCGCTCGCCGCGGTCGTCGCGGCCACCGGCGCGCGCGCCGTGGCCCATCCGGACGACGCCGGGGACCTGCCCGTACCGGTCGACGAACCGGTGGTCGACGGCGACACCGTCCCGGTCGGTGCGAGCGCCCTGGAGGTGATCCACCTCGTCGGCCACACGCCCGGCTCGATCGCCCTGCTCTACCGTGACCCGGCCGGCAGCCCGTACCTGTTCACCGGCGACTCGCTCTTCCCGGGCGGAGTGGGAAACACGTTCGGCAGCGCGGAGAACTTCCGGACGCTGCTGCGCGAGGTGGAGACGAAGCTGTTCGACCGGCTGCCCGACGAGACCTGGGTGTACCCGGGCCACGGCGCGGATACCACGCTCGGCAAAGAGCGGCCGGCCATCCCGGAGTGGCGCGCCCGCGGCTCGTAGGCCGGGTGTCACACGGCGACGAACAGGAGGTACGCCGCCAGCACCGAACCGGCCAAAGCGCCGCCGTAGCAGACGGCGACGACCAGCCGGTCGTACCGGTGCAGTTGCAGGCCGTCGAGGAGCGTGTAGCGGAACCGGTGAGCCCAGTGGACGAGCGCCAGGGCGCACACCACGACCAGCCCGAGCCGGGTGAGCGGGTTGCGGAGCACGCCGAGCAGGTGTGCGTGGTCAGGCGCCGCGATCCAGCCGAGCGGCAGCGCCAACCCGAACAGAACCAGGAGCACGGGCAGTACCAATGCGGCCGCCACGCCGCCGCCGCTGAACAGCAACCACACGAAGGGTTCGACGGTGCGCCGCGGCATCTAGCCCACCACCAGCCAGGCGAGGAACGCCGACACCAGCAGCAAGGTCAGGTACAGCGACCCGGCGAGGAGGCGCCCGGGCACCCGCCGGCCCCGCACTCGTACGGCCATCGCCTGTGGCGTCAGGTTGACGAACGTGATCGCATGGAGGAGCACGAAGGCCAGCGCGACGGCGTTCAGCACGATCAGCCATGGGCTGGCCGCCCAGTGCAGGAACCGCTGGTACTCGGCCGGGCCCCGGCTGACCGCGCGTATCAGCAACAGGAGATAGACCACGGTCCACGCGACGAAGACACTGCTCAGCTCCCGCAGGACGAACATTGTGTACGACCGTCGCGAGAGCCACCACAGCAGCGGGACCTTCGGCTTGTACAGGCGGGCGGAGCTCAACTGCGAGCTCATCGCTGCCCCCACGGCATGAGGAGCGACTTGACCGCCGCCGTGGCGGCGGTGAGCTTGTACCGCTGGATCGCCCCGGCCGGGTCGACGCCCTTCGGACACGCCCGCGAGCACTCCCCCACATACGTACAGCCCCAGACCCCCTCCGGCTGGGACAGCACGGTCAGCCGCTCGTGCCCCCCGTCGTCGCGGGAGTCGAGGTTGTACCGCTGGGCCAGGGCGATCGCCGCCGGGCCGAGGAACTTGGTGTCCAGCCCGTACACCGGACAGGCCGAGTAGCACAGCATGCAGTTGATGCACATGCTGAACTGCTTGTACTCGTCCAGTTGCGCGGGCGTCTGCAGGTACTCGCCGTCCTCGACCGGCTGCTCCTCGTCCCGGATGAGCCACGGCTTGACCATCCCGAGCTTGGTCATGAAGTCGGTGAGCTCGACGACGAGGTCGCGGATGACGGGGAAGTTGGCCAGCGGATCGATGCGTATCGGCCCCGGGGCGTAGGCGGTCAGGAAGGTGGCGCACATCAGCTTCGGCTCGCCGTTGACCATGGCCCCACAGCTGCCGCATATCCCCATCCGGCAGGACCAGCGGTACGACAAGGTGCCGTCCAGCTCGTCCTTGATGTAGTTCAGGCCGTCGAGTACCACCCAGTCCTCGCGCAGCGGCACGTCGTACTCGTCGAAGGTCGGCGCCTCCTCCTGCTCCGGCCGGTAGCGGGCAACTCGCAGGGTGATCTGATCGGGCATCGACTCACCTCCCGTAGACTCGTTCGCCGGGCGGCCACCGGGTGATGGTGACCGGCAGGTGCGTGACGCGGGGCGAGCCGCCGGCGTCGCGGTACACCATCGAGTGAGCCAGGAAGCGCTCGTCGTCACGCGCGGGGAAGTCGGTGCGCTGGTGCGCGCCGCGCGACTCCTCGCGGTGCAGCGCGCTGTGCACCATCGACTCCGCGAGGTCGATCATGCCGGTCAGCTCAAGCGCCGCGGTCAGCTCGGTATTGAAAGTACGGCTGGAGTCGTCGATCGTGGCCGTGGCGGCTCGCTCCCGCAGCCCGCGCAGCTTGTCCGCGGCCTTGGTCAGGGTGTCGCCGTCCCGGTAGATGCCGGCCGCATCCTCCATGATCTTCTGCATCTGCGTTCGGATCGTGGATATCCGCTCGGCGCCCTCGCCGCGGCCCAACAGATCGTGCTCCAGCCGCCGCTGCTCGTCGGCGGCCTGCGCGTGGACGGCCGGTCCGAGTGGCGCGGCAGCGGCGGCGTACCTGGCCGCCGCCTGGCCGGCGCGGGCGCCGAAGACCAGCAGCTCGGGTAGTGAATTGGAGCCGAGGCGGTTGGCGCCGTTGATGCTCACGCAGGCCACCTCGCCGGCGGCGTACAGCCCGGAAAGGCCGGTGGCGCCGTTGATGTCGGTGTGTACGCCGCCCATCATGTAGTGCACGACCGGCCGTACCGGGACCAGTTCGTGCACCGGGTCGATGTTCTCGTACTTGTGGCACAGCTCGCGGACGAACGGCAGCTTGCCGTCGATCACCTTCGCACCGAGGTGGCGCAGGTCGAGGTGGACGATCGGTCCGTACGGCGACTCGATCGCGCGCCCCTTCTCCACCTCGTGGACGAACGCCTGGGACAACCGGTCCCGCGGTCCCAGCTCCATGCTGCGCAGCACCGGCCCCGGCTCCGGCTTGCCCAGGTTGTAGTCCTGCAGGTACCGGTACCCGTCCTTGTTGAGCAACCAGCCGCCCTCGGCCCGGGCCGCCTCGGTGATGAGGATGCCCGTGAACGGCAGGCCGGTCGGGTGGTACTGGACGAACTCCATGTCCTTCAACGGCGCCCCGGCCTGGTACGCCAGCGCCATGCCGTCCCCGGTCTTGATGGCGGCGTTCGTGGTGAACGGGAAGATCCGGCCGCAGCCGCCGGTGGCCAGGATGACGGCCTTGCCGGTGATGGCCTCGATCCGGCCGGACATCAGCTCCAGCGCCACCACGCCGCACACCCGGCCCTCGTCGACCAGCAGGCGGGTCACGTGCCACTCGTCGTAGCGAGTGACGGACGGGTACTTGAGGGAGGTCTGGAACAGCGTGTGCAGGAGGTGAAACCCGGTCTTGTCGGCGGCGAACCAGGTACGCATCTTCTTCATGCCGCCGAACGGCCGGACCGCGATGTGCCCGTCCGCCTCGCGACTCCACGGACAGCCCCAGTGCTCCAGTTGGATCAGCTCCCGCGGCGCCTCGGCGACGAACGCCTCCACCGCGTCCTGGTCGCACAGCCAGTCCCCGCCGGAGATCGTGTCGTAGGCATGCTCGTCGAGGCTGTCGTCGGGCCGGATCGCCCCGGCCGCCCCGCCCTCGGCCGATACGGTGTGGCTGCGCATCGGGTACACCTTGGAAACCACCGCGATGCTGAGCCGCGGATCGGCCTCGGCCACGGCGATCGCTGCGCGCAGGCCAGCCCCGCCGCCCCCCACGATGACTACGTCGTGCGACGCGCTCATAGCCCTCCCGCGCCGTCAGACCGGATGTCCCGACTGTTCTTCCCAGAAGATCTTGCCGCGTTTGCGGCCGTGCCTGACCGCCGTTGCCGTGACGCTGCCGTCGTGGTACTCGTGGCGGGTGCGCCGACAGCCGCACTCGTAGTAGCGGACGAACACCGCGAAGCCTTCGCCGTCGGCGTCGCGATAACTCTCGCCGCCCACGGTCTTGCCGCACGGCGCGAGCTCGGGCTCGAACGCTGCCCTCTTGCCGACCATCGTTACCCCCAGCCAAGGGGTGGGATCAACGTGTCACCAGCGTGCCACTGACCGGACGGCAACGGAAGAGCTGACGTAGTCAAGACCAGATCTCGCGTGGGCCGCGGCCGTGACGTTACTCGCGCTCAACGGTCATCCGGTTCCGGACGTCGACGTCGACGCGGCCGAGGCACTCGTCCTCGGGGTCGCGGCAGGAAAGCTCACCGAGGTGGCCGACATCGGCCGGGACCTGCGCTCGTTGTACGGCATCGAGCGATAGCCGGCTCGCCGGCGCACGTACCGGCTCGCTTACGCGAGCCGGTACGCCCGGATGATGGTTTCGCTGAGCGTGTTTCCGGCGCTGTCGGTCGACCGGGCGCGCAGGGACGCGAACCCCGGGCCGGCGGGATGCCGGACGACGGCCACCCCTTGCTGCCGGAGCCGGAGCACCGACGCCGGCCGCCACGTGGCCCCGTCGTCGTAGGACACCTCGACGGTGAGCTCCCGGACGGTACCCGCCGCGGAGCCGGGCTGGCGCTGCACCTCGAACGGGATGACGAACGTGTTGCCGGCCGGCGCGGCGTTCTCCCCGCTCAGCGGCGGCAGGAACCGTACCGCCGACAGCGGCAGCGGCTTCCAGGCGTCCCCGCCCACGGTGCCCGACCGGAACGTCCACTCGCAGGTGACCCGGGTGGACAGCGCCTGCAGCGGGCCCCGGTCGAGGTCGGCGCCGAGCCGGTAGGTGCGCGTGCCCGCGGGTACCTCGACGTCGAAGTCGTTGCCGGTGCGATCGAAGATGCGTTTCCCGTCGCGGTCCAGGGTGAGCCGCGGCCGCTTGAGGTTGGTCGGGAAGCCGGCCCAGTTGAGGCTGTCGTTGAGCAAGGTCGGCCCCAGCCGGATGACGTCGCCGCGCCGGCTCATCCGGCCCCGGACCCCGAACTGCGGATCGGTGAAGCCCGGCCCGTACACCCCGACGTTGCGCCGCTCAGGGAAGTCCTGGCCGGCGCGCAGGGTCCGGACCGGGCTGCCCAGGGCGTCGCCGAAGCCGATCTCCCCGTTCCCCTCGCGCAGGAACATTCCCCGCTGCACACCGTCGTCGGTGTTGAAGTACTCCACCCGGGAGCTCGGGAACCGGGTCGGGGCCGGTTGCCAGAGGTGCGATCAAGCTCTGACAACCGGCGGGTCCTGCGGCGGGTCCTGCTGTCAGACCCCGGGGGACTAACCGGCGCAAATGTGGACTGTCAGCGCGGCTGGGGATGCTGTCAGAGGACCAAGGGTGTTCGCCAGGGCTGACACAGCCGGATTGGTCTGGGTGTCAGCGTCATCGCTCCGCGCGGCGTGGAGCGCACCCGATAGCCAGCGGCCGACCGCGCCCGGTCGGCCCGATTGGCGGCCAATCGGCATATCTTGCTCGGCACTGGCAACGGTGATCGGGTCGCGGGCGCCCGACTGGCGGCGGACCTTGGTCACACGTCCCGGCTGAGGCGGGTGGTCAGGGAACCCGCGCGACCGCACCATAGGTGGCGGTGTCGGCGGCGGTTGGGCGGGGTGGGGGTTCGTCCTCGGCCCGCCAATCGGCTACCGAGACGATCCCCGGCGACACCAACTCCAGTCCGTCAAGGAACCGGGCGAACTCGGCCCGGGGCCGGGGCCAGAACACCCCGTACCGGCCAGCGGCGATATCGGCGTTCAGCTCTGGCGTCCAGAAGTCGCCGCTGGCGTGCGAAATGACCAGGAAACTGCCGGATGGCAGGGCACCGACCAGCCGGGCGACGATCCCGTACGGGTCAGCCTCGTCCGGCACAAAGTGCAAGATCGCCACCAGCATCAGCGCCATCGGCCGTGAGAAGTCCAGCGCGTGGCGCACGTCGGCATCGCCGAGGATCTTGTCTGGCTCGCGCAGGTCGGCATCCACGTAGGCGGTGGCACCCTCGGGGGAACTGGTCAGCAGCGCACGGGCGTGCACGAGCACCAACGGGTCGTTGTCGACGTAGACGATCCGGGACTCCGGCGCGATCGCCTGCGCGACCTCGTGCGTGTTGTCGGCTGTCGGCAGGCCGGTACCGATGTCGAGGAACTGGCGGATCCCCGCCTCCTCGCCGAGGAAGGTCACGGCCCGGCGCAGGAACGCCCGGTTCTCCCGGGCGGCGGTCCGGATCGTCGGGAACACAGCGGCGACGGCATCCCCCGATTCCCGGTCGGCGGCGAAGTTATCCTTACCGCCCAACCAGTAGTTATAGCGCCTGGCGGGATGCGCCACCGACGTGTTGAGGCGAGACGACAAGCCCGGGGCAACCGACGACAGCTCCTGGTCTGGGCCGCTCACGGCAAACCTCCATCGGCTCTGTCTCAGCGATCCGGGGCGGCTGACGCCCTGCCCGGTCGGCGGGTGTTCGGCTCATCGTAGTGCCATTGCGTCACGGAGGACATGCGCCTCTTTCTCCGGACGGGCTGGTGTACTCGGCTGGCCGCTCTGGTCCCTCCTCCATCGGGGCCATAGGCTCCCTCTCATGGCTGACACCGCTGACACCCCTGACGGCGTGACGCTCGCCCACCACCCGGCCGAAGACGTACCTGCGCTCCTTGACGAACTGTGCGACGCCTACGCGGACGCTTACGGCGTGGTGCCCGGCGAAGACATCACCGTGAAGACGAGTGCCTTCCGCAACCGGGCAACCAGGGCACTCAGCGCGCCCAACTATTCGCTCGTTACCGCGCAGGCTGACGGCCAACTTGTTGGATTCGCCTTTGGATACAGCCTGCGGCCGGATCGAGGGTGGTGGGACGGGCTTGAGCCCGAACCGCCCGAGGGGTTTAGCGACGAGACAGGCAGCCGAACTGTTGTGCTGGCTGAGATCGAGGTACGCCGGGCGTGGCAAGGCAAAGGCATAGGCCGCGCCGTACATGACGCCTTCCTGTCACGGCGTTCGGAGGAACGGGCCACCTTATCTACCGGCCCGAACGCTGACCCAGCACGAGCGTTGTACGAACGGTGGGGCTGGCAACAAGTCGGCAAGGTGCCCGGTGCTCCTGGCGCGTATTTCCCCTACTACATCAACTACGTGTTGCCGTTGCCGATCGAAGGACGCCGATAGATAGCGAGAATATCATCTAGCTCGCGCACTGCTTGGGTGCGCTGGGCGGGTGCGAGCGCCGCACGTAGGGCCGTAATCCGTTGGCTGATGCGTTGCGACGTGTTGACTGACGCGAGGATTGCAGCTTCACCAATCGCTCGGGCAGCCTCATCGACGTTGCTTTTTTGAATATGTGCCTCGGCGCAGAACAGCGTCCGAAAGGCAAGGTTGTGGACGTTCGCCGGGTCAAGCAGCGTAATGGATTGGTCGGCTGCGGTTAGCGCCGTATCAGGGTCACGGAGAAATAGCGCGCATTCACTCTTCGTTGACCAATAAAACGACTCGTCATAGAAGTACCACCACGACGGCTCGATAGCGTTGGGCTGGCAATTGACAAGCGCCGCTTCCTCAGCTTCAAGCGCCTGGCGGCAGTTGTCGGCCTGGCGATCGGCGGCGAAGGCGCGGGCCGCAATGTCGGCCGAGTAGCCAGCGGCGCGCGAGTTGCCGGCCTGCGAGGCCCATACCTGTGCGGCGGCGGCGTGGTCGATACCGACACGGGGCCGCCCCTGCCAAGTCGCCAGATGGCTCATGGTGCAGAGTACGTAGGTCACTAGCTCGACGTTCTGCGCGTCATGAGCGGTGGTACGGGCGTCGTCGTAGTAATGCTGAGCACCGGGGTAATCGCCCGCATTAAAGCAGAGCCACCCGACGAGTTGAGTTAGCTCGGCGTAGGTGGACAACGCTCGCGACCTAGAGGTTTCTGGTGCCGCCGTCGCCAGATTGCGCGCGAGTTGGCGGTGTCCAAGTGCGCTTTGCAGGGTCAAACGTGCGCCGAGCACGTCGCCTTGCCGCCGGAGGTTAGCTACCATTCCTTCGCAGTAGCGAAGGGCCGGCTCGTCAAAGCCGGATGGCCTTTGGAGCACGCGCGCAACGTGTTCGCGCTCGTCCGGATCAAGACCGTCGAATAGCGGTGCGGTAGCTGCCAACGTAAAAGCGGCGCTTAGCTTGCTAAGCACTTCACGGCGGCTGACATTCGGGTTCCAGCGTTGTGCCCACATCACGATAACCTGCGCCAATTCCTCGAAGTTGACCTCCTGAAGCTGGTACATGAGCGCGGTAGCACTGCCCGACGACGCGAACGGCGAGGCCGTACGACGACCGTCTAGTGGGTGTTGGCTCAGAAGGTCAAGAAACAGGATTTCTGCCTGACTTGCGGAAACGACTTCGCCCGTAAGGGTGGCGGGCGCGTCGGTAGAGACCGGCAGCGCTTCATGGGCGCTGTCTCGGCAGCGGTAATCTGCTTGGTCGACGAGTAAGTCGCTGAGGCTGCACTGGTACATTTCCGCCAGCCGGTTCAACACGTCAAGCGGTGGCGCGTGTCCAGTGCTTGCGGGCCACAGCTCCCAATACGAAAAGTTCTTGTTGGTCTTGATCTCGTCGGGCCAGCGTTTATTCCATTCCTCGGCTGCCTGGCTCTGGCTCCAACCGTGAGCCCAACGCAAGGCAATGCGGGCGTTGACGCGGTAGCGCGCCCGGAACACGTCGGCTATCTCGACCCAGGTCTTGTTTTGGACGCGCAGCATCCGTGCCAGGTGCTGACGCTCCTGCTTCTGGCTGCGCAGCCCGGTCACGACGTGCCCCTTAGCGTTCATCGAGCCATGCCGATGGTCGACACGGCGCATCCCTTGCAGGTCAACGCTACCTGGCCAAACCGCTGCACGGAACGGGTCCAGAAGTTCCCGGTGTGACCGGGACTTCTTGACGAGAGATGCCGATCAGCAATGGTCGACTGTCACGCTGCGTACCGGCAAGGTCATTGGCAGGCACCGGGATGGTGCACTGGGTAGCAGTCTTCTCAGCCGGTACAACTTCGCTGGCTGCACTTTGCTCGCCGACCGTCCCGGCGCCAACCAAAGGCCCCGGTCGGGCGTGAGATCAAGGCTCCGCCCGGCCGGGCTGCTTACGAAGGGTACGGCGAGGCAAGGAGCGCGGCCGTGGTGATGCTCGTAGGTATGGTCCTGGCGCTGCTGGTTGGCTGGCTAGCCGGGATGGTCACTCGGCAGCGGTCAAGCCACTGGTGCCCGGTCGATGGGTCGCAACTCAAGTGTCTGGAGTGCGCCAGGGCAGGGCTGAACGTGCTCGGCAGTCCGGATGACAGTCGCCCGGCGGCGCCGGTCGTGGCTGGACCGGATAGCGCCCTTACTGCGAGACCCGGTGACGCCACACACGCTTGCGCGGGGCGAGACGGACTCCGCCCCGAAAAGGTGGCCAGGTTGCGGCGCGGCCAGAGATGACGACGGGGCGAGGGGATGACTGCGACGACGTACTACGCGATGACGGCTGATGAGCAGTTGGCGGCGGCGCAACGGCTGCTGGACACGCATGTCACGTCCAGCGCGACGGGCCGGTGCTTGGCGTGCGGGTCGTACGGCCCTTGCTACAAGAGGGAAAACGCCGTCGTGATCTTTAGTCGGACGTTGCGGTTGCCGCGCCGTCTGCCGGGCGCGACGCGCCCGGAGCTGGTCGGCGCTCGCCCGGTCAAGTCCGGGCGGGTTCGGCCTGGGCAGGTCGGCCTGAGATGACAACCGGATTGGGTGTGTCCAGCCGGGGCGAGGATGCCCGTGCGGAGTTGCGGACCGCGCGGGCGTCGGCGGCCCGAGGGGTGGACGGGTCAGGAGATCACGGTGGACGCCGACCCGGCGGACCGGGAGGCGACAGAGCGCACGCTCGCGGCGGCGGCGGAAGTCTTGCGCCAGCACACCCCGGACGCGGACGGCTGGTGCCTGGGATGCCTCGCCCAGTGGGGGCGGCTGGTGTTCATCGAGCAGTGCACGCAAGTCCAGTGGGCGGCGGCGGTCCGCGCCGCGTACGGGCAGGGGCGCCGGGGCGACTGGCCCGCGTCCCCGAGGGATTGATCCACGACAGGGACACCGGCGAGACACACGATGGAGGACATAGGTGGGCCAGTACCGCAAGGGTCAGAAGATCAAAGTCGAGGCCACGTCCATCCAGCGCAGCAACGGGGCGGCGTGGAAGGGCGACGAGGGCGAGATCATCGACGAGACCGGCGACGGATACAAGGTGCGCTTCAGGGGCGGGTTCGTGGCCGAGACGGTCAAGAATCACGAGATCAAGGAAGCGTAGGCCGGTGGAGGCAGACCGGCCGACACCCGAGGTGATCGCCGCGCGGTTGGCGCACATGCGAGACGACGCGGGGCGGCCGGTCCTGCCGATGGCGCCGGGTACCGCGCTGTGCTTGGTCTGCCCGTGGGTGCCGTGGCCGTGGCTGGACCTGCCGACCGATGTGCAGGCCCGCAAGCACCGCGAAGACACCGGCCACCCCACCCTGTACCCGCCCAGGACGCCCCCCGGGCCATGACCCCTGCCGGCCCCCCAACCAATCCACGACGAATGGCGATCAACAGTGACACGCATCGATATCGCTCTTTTCAACTATGAGGACGGTGGTGCCAGCCCATCGGGCGGGTATGACTTCCGGCCGCTGCAACGCGCCTTCGCCCAAGCCGAAACGGTCCCGGCGCTGATCCTGTACTGCGAGGCGAAGAACTACCGCGACCGGGCGGGCGAGGCGAAGTACGCGGCGGCCGAGGCACTGTCGGACGAGTTGGGAGTGCCGTACGCGGTCGAGCTGGGGTCGATGGCACGCGGACCGATGCCACCGGCCATCTTCTACAACCCGAACATCCTGGTCCTGCGGCGCTGGTGGAACCAGGACGACCCGGGGGTGTACGACGATCAACGCAACGTCGCCCGGTTCGCCATCCGCGACAGCGACAACTTCCCCGAGGGCCGTACCGAGTTCCTGGCGTTCGTGCACCACTTCGAGCCGCTGTCCGGCGATATCCGGCTGGAGGAGGCCCGGCGGGTCAGCCGCTACGGCGACGCCCAACCGCTGCCGGCCATTGGAGGCGGGGATCTCAACGCGACCGCGAGTGGAGATCATCTTCCGCAACGCGACTGGATGGCGGCCACGTTCAGCCACCGCTCGCACAAGGGCATGACCCGTCCCGATGGCAGGTGGGGGCCGGACACCCGCGCGATCGACTACCTGATCGGCACCTGGGACGAGGACGCACAGCAGCGCCGGGACGGGTGCGGCTTCCACGCCGTGGCCGAGATGGCGTGGCGGCTGGACCCGAGTCGGCCGATCCTGCCCACGGTCAACGAGAACGTGGACGCGGGCGGCGGGCTGCTCATCGACTGGATCTTGGTCAACGAGGCGATGCGCAAGCACGTCATCTCCGACAGCTACAGGGTGCACATCCCGGACGAGCGGTACCCGCCCCCGTCCGATCACCGGCTGGTCACGGCAGCGCTGGAGTTGTGATGACTCCCCGTGCCCTGTTCCGACACGACCGGTCCGGAGCGGGAAGACGAAGCGGGCGCGCTGAGAACACGTGACGGCATCGGGAGGAGAGTGTGGTGAGGAAGTTGCGCAAGTTGCCGTACGACCCGGCCGACCCGCCGGCTGAGCCGCCGAGGGGTGCCGATCCGGTGTTGTGGGCAGTGTCGTACGCGCTGCACGTCGAGCATCAGCCAGGCGTGGACGGGTTCTGCCTCGCGGGTACCTGTCGCAGCAAGTCGTTCATGTGGCCGTGTCACCCCTCGGAGCTTGCGCGGGCCGGTTTCTGCCAGTCAGTCATTCATCTGCTGGCCGACAACCGGGTGCGGGAGCCGGCGCGGGTATCCCCCAGCGGCGGCGTGAATGAGTGACGGGTGGCTGGCCGGACCGGAGCCGTTCAACCCGGCCCGGCGAACGTTCCGGGAGTTGCTGGAAGCGTCCAGCATCGGCACCACGGCCAGCGGGGCACGGCGGAAAGCCGCCAACCTGGGACCGAGATTGACCGGGATGCCCGAGGAGCAAGCCGACTGGGATGCCGACGAGGAGCCCGACGAGCCAGCCGACAACGCGGGAACCAACCGCGCTGGATCGGCTGTGCGGCGCGGCCGAGGCATCCCGGTGACCCCCGTGGCACCGGCGCTGCCGTAGCAAGCATTCCCCCAAGCCGGCAGGGGTCACCTGGAGTGCCCCGGCCATGACCCCTGCCGGCCCCGACTCTCCACAAAGGACGGCTGCCGTGCCGCTCAACGACATCCATGCAAGACCGGACACGCCGTACGTGACCGTGCTGGGCTTGGTGCGCGCCCACTGCCACCCCGACGCGGGTGCCGCCGGGTATCTGGCGCTGGTGCTGCGCGCCCACAACCCCCCGGATGCCGAGATGGCCCGGTTCAAGGCCGAGTTGCGGGACCTGCTGGACGGCGAGATGCGCATGCTGCCCGCCGGGGCGCTGTACGCCGCCGCGTTGTACGACGACGACGAAGACGAGGACTTTCTACGCCGGCTGTGGTGCGACCTGTTCGACGAGGAGCAGGCAACGACACCGGGCAAGCGATGAACTTTTTCGAAAGGGTGACATTGGTCATGGGGAAACGTCGTCGGTGACCCGGGCACGCGGCCAGCCGGCGGACGGCGGCGATGACGGTCACGATCTGGGCAATCCGCCACCGGGATGCCGGCCGGGGCCGTGTGTCGGGTGCGGCGGCGAGAAGATCGTGCCGGTTGCCCGTATGGCGCTCGGCCCGATCCCGGGTACCGACCTCGGGCCTGGCCAGGTCGGCACGCTGTTGGGCTGGGCAACCTGCCGGGTGTGTCACGGACGCGGCTGGACCTGGACGGGCATCGCATCGCCGGACGCCACCCCGCCATGATCGCCATATAAGGGACGATTCCTGCGCCACGGAAACAAGGTCGACGCATCATCGGACACGCCGTGTACAGCCGGCGGTCACACCGGTAAGCCTGCGACGCATGCGGCGGCGTTGGCGGGGTTCTAGCTCACAGCGGAACTGGAGGTTGATCGCATGCAACTCGACCCATCGATCCGGACCCCACCGACGCCCGCACGCCCTTCCTGGCCACCCGTGTCGGCCGGGCTTCCACCGGTCCGCACCCTGGCCAAGCGGGTCTGCGGCAAGTGCGGCGGCTCCGGCCAGGATTGGGAGGAGAAGAAGGAGTTCGTCCGCTGCGGCCGGTGCGGCGGCTCTGGTACAAAACGAACCGGTAAGGTCGTTGTGCCGTGCAGCGGATGCGGCGGCGCAGGCGGCAAGCACCAGACCACTCGAATCATGGGCAAATGCCGGGGCTGTGGCGGCCGGGGGAGTTGGTAGCGGAAGGATGCAGCCCATGTCCCAGATAAGAGTTGATGTCACCCTGACGTTCGCCGTCGACGCGACCGAGTGGTCACAGCACCGCGACCTCGATCCATCGCGTCCCGATGAGGTCGCCACCAACTTCCTGACCTACGTCCGTTCAAAGACGCTCGGCGGGCTGGCCGGGCACATCGCGGTCGTGATGGGCGAGTTGACCACCGTCAACGGTCACGTCCGCCTCGGACCGGTAACGCTGGTGGAGCCGGACGAGTCGTGAACCCGGGTGTCCTGTATCTGAAGATCGCGAAGGTGGACCGGGCCAACCCGGCGCCACGAGAACAAGCCGTGGTTGTGAGGGCGTGCAGGTCACGGCGAGCGGTACCAAGATCGGGGCATCGGCGGGGTGCTGGTCCGGGCTCGGCGGCTGCCGCCGGACCGGGGTTGATCGGCCGACCGCGCCCGGTCGGCCGATTGGGGGCCAATCGGCATATCTTGCTCGGCGTGGTAGCGGCCGGTGGCATCGCTGGACGGCTGACCGCGTGTTTCCACTGGTAGCGCCCGCCGGGGGTAGGGATGTTGGCGCGGTGTGTCGCGTCCTGTGTCGTGGGGTGTCAAGCTGTGGGGGTGACGGACAGCAACGCCGAACACCAGCTCCCCCCGCGCGGGTCAGCGCTGTTTCGCCCCCGGAAGGCGAGGCGGCCCGGCAGCGTGAACACGGAACAGTTGGTGGCGGAGTTGGCGGCGCAGGCGCGGGCGCGGCGCAAGGTGGCTCAGCACATGGCCCGGGATCTGGCGTTTCCACCGGGGCGGCGGCCGGGTGACCTGAGCGAGTTCGTTCGAGCCAAGTTGATGTACGTGAAATACGAGTCGACGGACGAGGTACTTCTTGCCTTCCCGGTGGCACCGAGGTTGGTCGCGATCGGGCCACCGGATTCGGTCGGCTACTTTCAGGGTCCGGGCGGCCTGGTTCTGTACATCCATGATGTTGACGAGTTGTGGGACATGGTTGTGCCGGTCGAGCCGTTTCGGGATTTCGTTCTCCTCGGTGTGGAGGACGTGGAAGACGTGTTCTTTCTGCTGACGGCTGACGGCGCGAAAGCCATTTCGGCGTTTACCGAATTGGTGGACGGGGTGACCACTGCGTTGCGGACTCGCGCCGACCTGGCGAAGCGGGGTTTGATGCCGCCGCTTCACCAGGGGTATTCGGCTTCCACGTCCTCTTCGGCACCGATCTCTTCTGAGTCCTCGTCGTAGAACTGTTTGCCGTCGTCGCCGGCCTCGGGCTCGGATTGCTCGCCTGCGTCCGGCGTGGTCTGGTCCGTGGTGGCGGTCGGGTCGCCTACGGACTGAGCGCCCGGCGTGCCGTTGTCACCGGTGTCCGGCTCGATGAGGTCGGGCCGGTTGAGGTACAGCGCGAGTCGGTCGGTGCCGCGCTTGCGCATCTTCGATGCGCTGGGCTCGCTCATGCCAAGATCGTCAGCCACGTCCTTCAGCGGTTCCCGGTCCAGGTAGGTGCGCCGGATGAGCGTTTCCTGCCGGTCGGTGATGCGGCCGTTGCCGCGCTCGTTGATCTGCTGCACGAGCCATTCGAGGATCTCGTACTCGGTGTCTTCGTGCGGTAGACCTATCCGGGACGGCGGCTCATGGCTGCCGCCCAGCATGGCGTCAAATGACTGGCTGGGCGGCGGCGGCTCAGGTTTCTTGCGCTTGCGTCCGGTCGCGTGCGTCTGCGCCGCATCGACCATCCGGTTAAAGACGAAAGCGCGATTCAGGTCGAGGCGATGCAATGCCGCGCCGAACTCCGATGAAGGGGCCGAAGACAGGCGACCTGTCATCGCCGCGCCACGAGGCCGGCAACTTCGTGCTCACGATGCGTGTCCCCCCAACCGCACGGATGGCTGCTGTGGACACGCCGGGCCGCCTAACAGGCGGAAAGACGCTGGCGCGGTCACCGATGACCGCACGTCGGCCCCGGCGTGTTGCGGACAACGCCGGGTTCAAACAAGTGTACGAGGCTGGGCGACTCGGTGGCGACACCATTACCCGCCGTGCGCCCCCGTGCCGCGAGCCACGCACCCGCGCCCGCTGTCTGTCCCGCCCGACAGCCAGCCTGTGACCACCGGCCGATCCCTGCCGCGAGCCTACGTCCGGCACGGCCACGGTTCATGACCCGGGAAGAACGGAAGTTCAGCGGGGGTCAGCCGCTCTCCACCGGAGTTGCCCAGCGGATACGGCGCGGCGAGTCCGAGTGGTTACGGAAAGTAGTTTCAGGCGATGACAACTCCCGGCGTCCCGGGTTCCCGTTCCTTCTTGGTAGAGACACCCCACGCGGGCCTCCACAACGCCCAACCGACGCGAAGGCGCCCCGTCGTGAAATTCGTCCGGGGCGATGGCAACTTCGGCCCTGCGGACTTCCCGATCTATTCAGTGAGGGACCACGCGGGCGCCCGGCACGCGCGTTCGTGTGCCCGGACTTTCACCTGGGACCGGGGCCGGTGTTCGGTGTCTGCCGGCGTTCACCCGGTGCCCGTGCCTGCGGCCCTGGCCTGCGAGAACAAGATTGGCGCCTGCAAGATCAGGAATCTGGGCCGTGATCTTGTCTTTCCATTACGGGGATTGCTTTGGAGTCCCCCTGATGCCGCCCCGGGCATGGCGTCCCGGGTTCGGCCGGCGGGCGTGCGGCGACCGCCGATCCCGCCCGCCAACCACCTGTTGCCGCCCGTCTCACGAGGACGGGCCGAACCTGCCAGGAGGCACAACCTGACCCCCGCGATGACAACAACGACAGCAACAACGGTGCCGGCACTGTGGCCGGTACTGCCGGCGCGGCCAGCGGCACAGCCGTTGGCAGCGGCCGGCTTGACACAGGAGCAGGGTCCGCCGGGGATGCCGGGCTGGATGGCCGGCTACACCCGGTGGATCACCGACTTCCCGGCACACGCGGCGTGGCTGTGGCAACACGCGCGGGCGCTGTGGTGGCCGTGGCTGCCCCTGCTCGCCTTGGCCGTGGTGGTGGCTACCGTCGCGTTCCGCGTGGCCCACCGGGCGGCGTGGCGGCGCGCGGTGGCCGGCGGCTACTGGCTGGCGGTCACCCCACCCCGCACCGTCGATCCCGGCAGCCACGCCAACGTGTGGGCGCTGCTGCAACCCCTCGCGGTGCGGGCACGGCGGGGCTGGCGGCTGGCCCGGCCCCCGCTGGCGTTGGAGGTCTACGGCGACGGCCGCGAGTTGCGCGCCGGGCTGTGGCTGCCCGGCTGGGTACCGCCCGACACTGCCGAGGACATCGTGACCCGGGCCTGGCCCGGCGCCACGGTCACGGCCACCGACCCGCCCACGCTGCGCGGTCCAGCGGTGGCCGGGTTCCGGCTGGCGCCGGACCCGTGGCACCCGGAGACAGGCTGGCTGGTCCACCACATCGACCCCCGCACCGGTTCGCGGCGGGGCGGTGGGGCCGATGCCGACCTGGGCGCGGTGTTCGCCGCGCTCGCCATCCCGGACACCGGGCCGACAATCGCAACGCTGCTGCAAGTGCTGGTCCGCCCAGCAACGAGCCGGCGGCTGAGCCGCCTGGCGGCGGCCGGGGAGCGGCCGGTCAAGCCGCTCCGCGACGGCGGGCGGCTGGCGGCTGATGCGGTGGTGGGCACGATCCGCCTTCCGTTCCGGCTGCTGTTCGCGCTGTTCGACTGGTGGAAGACTCCGGCGTCCAGCTCGTCCGGCGCGACGCGACGGGAACCGCCAACCGCCGAGCAGCGCGAGGCGATGGCGGTCGCCCGCAAGAAGGTCGCCGCCGGGCCGCACCTGCTGGTGTCGATCCGCGTCGGCGCGGTCAGCGACCGGCGCGGTGACGCCCGCGAGGCGGCACAGTCGGTCGGCTACGGCTACGCGGTTCCGTCATGGCTGCGGCTGGCCCGGCTGCGGCGTCCGGCCGCGGTGCTCGCCTTGCGGTGGGCGGGCCGCGGTGGCTGGTTGCTGGTCACCAACGCCGAACTCGGGGTGTTGGCGCACCTGCCGGCCGACCCGGCGCTGTACGGGTTCGACACGGCCGCGTTGCACCGGGCCTACCCGGGCAGCGTGTTCCGTGCCCGCGCGGAGCGGGCCGGACCGACCCAACCCGGCTGGAACCGCGACCGGTGGACCCGCCCACCCGCCACCACGGCAGCCGACCACGACAGCGACCCCACACGCGACCGACAAAACGAGGAGGAGCCACCACAGATCCCGGCGCCGCGCACCACGCCGTACCTCGCCACCGACAACGACACCGACGACGACAGCGACGAGTGGGACGACGGCGAAGACCCGTACTGAAGCCGTTGCGACGAAAGGCAATCACCGACCTGATGACCCAGCGACCACCACGGAAACCAAGCAGCACAACGCATCCAGGGGGCGCCACGGCGCCCCCTGCGCCGTTTGCCGGCCCGGCCCGGCTGCGGCTGGTACCACCGGACTCGCCCCGACGCCGGGCGGTCAAGCCCCTCGGTGTCGCACCGCTCGGTGAGCCGGTACTCATCGGGCTGTCGGTACACGACGCCCGCCACCACCTCCACATCCCGGGGCCGACCGGCACCGGGAAAACGACCCTCATCCTCAACCTGGCGTGCGCCGAGGCGCGGGCCGGGCGCGGGCTGGCGGTGTTCGACCCGAAAGGCGACCTGATCCGCGACCTGTTGGACCGGCTCCCGGAGTCGGTGGCCCGGCGGCTGGTGCTCATCGACCCGGACGAGCAGGAGGCGCCCCCGGCGCTGAACCTGTTCGACCTGGGCTCTGACCCGGAAGCCGTCGCGGACCAACTGGTCGGGGTGATGGCGAAGGTGTGGGCGCAGTACTGGGGGCCACGCACGGACGACCTGGCCCGCCACGCGGTGCTCACCCTGGCCCACCTGCCCGGGGCCACCCTGGCGGATCTGCCGGTCCTGCTCGCGGATGCCGGTTACCGGCGGCGGGTGCTGCGGGAGGTACGCCGGCGGGCCGGCGACGTCGAGACGGCCGGGCTGGCGGCGTTCTGGGCCTGGTACGACGACCTGACCCCGGCGCAAGCCTCGGTGCAGATCGGGCCGCTGTTGTCGAAGCTGCGGGCGGTGCTGTCGCGCCGGTTCGCAGCCCAACTGTTCGGCGTCGGCGCGTCCACCTTCCGCCTCACCGAGATCCTGGACGGCGGGGTGCTGCTGGTGCGGCTGCCCCCGACGCTCGGAGATGACACGGTGCGGCTGGTCGGCTCGCTGCTGCTGGCCGCGCTGCTGCACGCCGCCTCCGACCGGGCCGACCAACCCGAACACGAGCGGCTAGACCCGTCTTTCGCACATGGGTTTGAGCAACGTGCGTGACGGACGCGTGATCATCTAGTTTTCCGCGTATGGGTATCTCGAAGCAGCCTCGACGTGTGCCGATGCGACCCCGCGC